>WBZO01000814.1_pt2 | contig 45018 bp, 33 predicted proteins | sample 5204261 | NCBI WGS metagenome assembly WBZO01 (sample SAMN12412400, study PRJNA552823) | activated sludge metagenome | isolation source: activated sludge from anammox sidestream of wastewater treatment plant... | place: USA: North Carolina | collected 2017-09
GCCCATATACGTGTTGACCGCTTACAGGCACCGTAATTTCTTTCAATAACTTATCTTCAATTACAGGAAGTTTAGGCCCAAAGCCTAAAATCAATTGTGCTGCTTTTGCCATTTCGTAAGGATTAAAGATAATCTGATTTTGTCCCGAATGTGGTGAGCCTGTAGCAGACACCAAAACAAAGGTTTTTGGGTCATCTTTGCTTGATACACATTGCGACACGAATTTAGTATTCGCTTTCTTGATATGACCGGTAATGCTGCCAGCATTTATTAATGCAGCTACCAAAGCAGAATACGATATTTTTCCACCACTCAATAAATCGAACGTGCATTGCATTACCGCAGCAAGCCATATTTCGATAGAAGTAGAGCGGCTAGCTATAATCTTTAGCAAATACTTTTCTCTGGCAGAGGAAGCTATGTGAAAGCGAGTCCTCGCATCCAGCCAAAATAGCCATGCACTTTCTTGAGAAAGGTCAACGGCAGCCGTTTGATAAGCCGCTTCAAAGGGGGCCAATGCATTTAAGGATACAGAGCCTTTGTATGTTCTAAAAGCTTCTATGCTCTCTCGTGCGCGTACTTTGCCCTCAGTATTTCTTTCAAAAAATTCTGTTAGAAACTCAGTAACCTCCGGAGTCGCATGAGTACAGACCTCTATGATGCTATCTGAATTTCTGAATTTACTCAGCATTGCTGAGTCATATAGATATTCGGCTGCAAGAAACTCCTGAATTGAGCGATGCCCAAAATAAACAATGCCACCTGTTTTTTCGATAAGGCAGCCCGCAATCAGTTCTCGCTTTAGGCCATCATCATCAAATTCATGATTAACGCCATTAACCGCCTCTTTACATAAGCTTGTCGGAACATCATAGATTGTCGTTGTTGAAGCCTTTCCTTTGCTGAGTAGCCACCAAGACAGAGCATTATTAAAATGGCGTCTATGCTCTACACCAAACTTAGGATAACGCCCCGCTTTCCGTGCCTCACGATTTAACAATAGAGCGATAAATCGGTCATAGAGGCGAAATTCATCTATCTGTGACAGGTCAGCGGTTGGGTCTGCGGCTAGACGACAAGACAACCACTATAATCTCGGCAGAGATTGCAAAGATTGTTAGATAGTATGACAGCCTTTTTTGAAAGAATTAGTCCAGTAAGTATCATAAAAAATCATTTTGCTACTTTGCGAAATGATAGAACAGATTCTTATGATTTTATTGAAGCCATACTGGTTATAGCCCTACCTATCGCCATAGCTTGGGCATTCTGTGCTGTGCCAATTAGTATAAATGATACTATTGCAAATTCCCTGTTAAATTTATTCGCTATAATGGGTGGTTTCTTAATTAATGCCTTGGTTCTATTAGCGACTAGGAAAGCAGAGGAACTGAGGTACAAGGCCACGCTAAAGAACCAGCAACCTAATGACCCGTTAGAGGAACAAGCAGTTTTGGAGCGTATAAGACTATTAGAAGAAACTTCGCATAATACGTCATTTGGAATCTTAGTTTGCTTGCTTGCGGTTCTTTGCTGTGTGGGTGTTACCGCTACAGAAAAAACGCAACAAATAGTCATCCCAAAAATCGATTATGTAATTCATTTAGAGAATGCTTTTTCGTTTCTTATTATAATGTTTCTGACATTATTTATGTTTATAATCTTAATGGTAACGAAAAGAGTAAATAATATTTTTTGCGAGAATTAATGTAGCCTTGCTAATAGTTTGTGTACGGTAGGCAAATGCCACTTTCTTCCCGCCCCGCCTGCTGTAGGGATTTGACGCAAATTTAGCTGATCTCGGATAGCCCGTAGGGTGGTATGCCCCTCAGCCTGAATCTGGCTAATTGTGCCACATAAACCCTCAGCAAAGGCTATCGCTTTATCGTGATTTTGCTGCCCTAATCTCTTCCCGTTCTTTCCAAGTACTACGCCCCGCGCTTTTGCGGCAGCAAGGGCATTGCGGGTGCGTTCGCTAATTTGCTCCCGCTCATGTTCTGCAAAAGCCGCCAGCAAGTGAATCATGAGCTTGTTTGCTTGTGGATTGTCGCAACATACGAACTCAACCCCACTTTCCATTAGGCCGGAAACGAAGAAAACGTTTCTTGCCAACCTATCGAGCTTTGCAATAATGAGGGTGGCTTGCAAACGTTTGCAAGTGGCGATGGCTTCGGCCAGCTTAGGGCGATTGCTTTTCTTCCCGCTCTCGATTTCAGTGTATTCCGCTACAATTTCCCAATTGCCTCCATTCAGGTAATGGGTAACGACTTCCCGTTGTGCTTCCAACCCTAAGCCGGATTGTCCTTGGCGGGCAGTTGAGACGCGATAGTAAGCTACATATTTTCCGCTTGGCATGAATTTTATCTCCTTGATGTTATTCTATAAACGGTGGTTTATGGAGTAACACTGCCAGCCAAAGGTTCTGGTCTGCAAATCTAAAATGCTTTAACTATAGACGATAAGCCCAAGTATCCTTATACCCCGTTTCAAATATGACTTCCTTAAAGCCAAGCTTTCTCCATGCGGTCACTAAATCGGTATTTTGCATGATTTGATGCACGCTAGGTCTGGTGAAAAGTATGTATTCGCAAACAAGCTGCTCATTTTTGGCTCCATCTACTCTCACATAGATATCGAGACCTTGGTTTAAGAACCTTACCAACTCCACAATTTGGGGATTGAGTGGGGATGTCGCCTTTTCTCCAAGGCGTTGTTTCTTGTTAAAATCCGGGGAGATGTCATCCATGATGAGCCTCCCCAATGCCTAAAAATGGCTTCTTTGAATGGCGCTCCAATATGGAGACGCACCCCCAATTAAAAATTATGTATATACTTGAGGATAACCTGCTTTGGTTTAACCCGAAGTTAATTGTTGCTTTGTCTATAGTAATTTTTTGAACAAGGCCTTCACCATCGCACTGAGCAGGTGCAACACTGGCATATTTAGCGATGATGAATTTTTTTCTCTTCATGCCCAACCTTGAGTAAGTTCGATACTGAAGTATCGCTCAAGAGCCGGGTACTATTCAAAGCAATATCTGGATACGTTTTTGACACGCAAAGGAGTGGTCACTCTGCGAAATATTCACTATACATTTTTTCTCGTAAAAGCTGAATGATCTGCTTGGAGCCAGAACCTATAGCGTGATCTATAGCTTTTCTGCCCCTAATGTCCTCAAGCCACAAATTAGCTTCTTCTTGTTCTTGAGAAAGAAGGCGTTTGCAAATTAGAAGGTCACGATTTCCTGCTGCCCAATGCAACGCCGTAAGACCCGTGGAGTCTTGGGTGTTGATGCATAGAGGGTTTTCCTCCAAAGCTTTTTCAACATCATCAAGATTTCCGTCTTGAGCTGCTTTTATAATGTCCGTGAAATAGCCATCCTCTGGTGTGTTGATGTTAGGAGAGGCTGCTTTTTTGGCTGTCATAGCACTGGTTCCCCCATATCAGATATTACTTTATCCAATTTTGAGAACGGGCCGCATGGAATAAATCTCATCACCGCAAACTCACTGCCTATTTCGCCAATGCCCCTGTAGATAAAGCCATTCGTCAGTTTTCCATTATCCTCTGATGTTAGACTAATGTGATTGGGCATATAATTGTTCGTTTGCAATATACCATGATACCCAATTCCATTAGCAAGTGGGCTAACAATTCCTTTTTGAACTTTAGTGATTGAGAAGCCGTTTGCTTCAATAATCGTATCAAGATTACTTTCTAAATTCTGCACATCTTCATTTTGAGTGACATTATCTCCGTCTTGATTAAGTCGAGAGACAATGGATTTAAACTTCACCTCAGCTTCATTAGGTTTTTGTTTGTAGGTAAATTTGTATGCCAGAAGGAATGGCGTTTCAGCGATCATCCTAAATGTAAGTAAAGTTGAGAGCGCGACATCATCCCATAAAGTCACGCCCTGATAAGAATCAGACACAAAAAATTTTCTATTAAGGCTTTTGGCTAAAATCTTGAGCTTTGCTTCGCTCAATGCTTTTTCTCCTGCCGAGAAGCGCGACAATAATTGCGCTATTGAGATATAGGTATTCCTGCGACTGTTAGAAAATTCAAAATCAGGATTAACTTTCTTGATAAAGCGAGCATACATATCGAGCTTCTCTTTTTTAGGTACATGCCCTTTTATCCAATGCCTTGGGTCGCCACTATGAAATTTCTTTTTTTCAGAGGAAATCTCAAGAGCATCATTCATTATCATGTGATAGAATTCAGGCTTAATACCGTTGTCGCGGCCATACTTGCATATAGCCTCGAGCATTTGCTCTCTCATGGCTGGAGAGTATTCCTCTTCATTGCTATCAACCATTACAAGAACTCCCGCTCATGCCCAATAACCAGACATTTGAATGAAATGTCATTTGGCATCACCTAATACCTGAAGCTCAGGATACACTTTTTGTACGAATTGAGTATACAATTCTAATTTCAGTGGGCTTGGTGTATGCCCTTTAAACCAATTCTTGGGATCGTTTGCATTGAGAATCGGACGCTCAACCCCAAACCCTAATACATCCATGATAGTCATATGGTAGAAACTGGATTTAATTGCGTTTTCAAACGCATATTTTTTCAAAGCATCTTTAATGCAATCCATTTGAGCGCCGTTGTAACGCCCATTCTGAGATGATTTTTTCGTCATGTAAGCCTCCATTTGTGTCGAAAACGTGTTTGTAAAACGATTATTCAAGCGATGGCCACCTAATGCATATTAGGTAAGCGTCGATTGGCGCTCTCGGAAGACAAACGATGGAGGGCAGTATGAAATTAAACCAGCGCCGAATTCACGAGGAGCAGAACAGTCTTGGAAATCACTATGCCCCTCCTATTGGCGAGATGGTTAAGGATAAGAAAATATCTCACAAGCTTGCTAAAAAAATCAAGAATTTTTTTATAGCGCGTAAAGGTCTATTGACGGTGAGCGCTCTCATCATGCTGTGGGGAACGGTTGGAGAATTTGTTCTCGATCATCCGTACAGGCTCTCCACCATCAAAGCATTGATCGTCGGCAGATATATTTCAGAAGAAATCAGAACGGTTCTTCCCGCCGAAGCCACCAAGCAAGAAGTAGTCACGGGCGCTGGCGCGGCGGTGGATATAAAGAAAAACTGCCACCTGAATGCTTCCAATACTTTTGCAAGCTGTATCGCCAGAGGCGGCACTCTCCCTGTTTGTGAATACAAGCACCAAGCGGCTTTAGAGCCATGTCAGGGGCTTTCAGCGGAAACGCTTGTTGAAGATTACCAACGCAAAACCAACGAAGGAGTCACGCCATGAGAAAATATCTTCTTATCACTACCGCTATCTTGCTTGCTGGATGCACCCCCAGAAGCGCTCATATCAATTACGGTGATATTGCCAGCGCATTCAGCGGGAAAAGGCAATTCAGCCGCACTTACGAGGCATCGCGTGAAGAATGCGCGGTTCATGCGGCATGGGCAGCGTCAAAAAGAGCAAGGGAAAGGCTTCAGCGTTATCAGGTGCAGCTTGTAAATGCTCAGGATGAACTTTCTAAAAACAGGGCATGGCAAAATGGGACGTGCGTTCAGGTTGCCATGCAGGACTTGCCACCCCGCCCGAAAACCCTCACCGAAAATGAAATCGCCTTTGAATCTTTGGGATCGTGCATGGACAGTCTTGCCAGACGCGCTCCCATGACGGAGATCGTGCAAAGCCTGAACTTTCTACGCAAAGAGGATTATCTCAAGACGGGCGCTTTATGGGCGAAGCGATACAAGGAAGGGCATAGGGAATCTTGTTCTGACCAACAAACGTCACTCTGGAATGACTGGTTTGTTCGCATGTGCGGCGGGTTCGGCCCAGAGGCATTGGCTTCTTGCATGGAGGCAAGGCTGAATGTTTGCCTGGAAGAAATCGAAAAAAGCTGCCGCGCTCCCCTAACGAATTGGGAACAGAAAGTTGCCTTCCTCAAAAACGAGCCGGAAGTCTTGTTCCAGCAATGCCAAAGGAATGTTGATGAGATTGTCGAAGCGGAACGCGAAATCCCCAATGCACAAGTCACCGCTCAGCTCAATGAAGAGGAATATCAGCGCTTTTATAAAAAGGGCAAATCTGTCCCGGCTAGTGCTTGCCTCACCTACATGCGGGGAGAATAACCATGACAAAATTTCCCCCGCTCCCACGCCTTGACCCAGACCAGATTACAGCTTCGCCGCTTGCCACAAGCCGCTGGCAATCGAGCGAGAGCGTCAAGCAAGCCCTGCGCTATGATGAAAACAACAAAGAAGATAATGGCTCTATGATATTGGGCCAGATTGATGGTGAAATCATGGCCTATGGCGATGACCGCCACCAAACGACCTTTGGCGGAAGCCGCGCAGGAAAAGGCGATAGCCTCGTGCTTCCCAATCTTCTTACCTACAAAGGTTCTTGCATATGTATCGACCCGAAAGGAGAAAACGCCAGCGTTAGTGCAAAATGGCGCTCCGAGGTTTTAGGACAGAAGGTTTATGTCCTTGATCCTTTCCGCGTTGCGAAGGTGGATATGAGCTTAAGAAAATCGCTTAATCCGCTTGAGTTTCTTGACCTACAAGACTCGGAAATCGTCGATGATGTCAACGCTATTGCGGAAGCGATTATCGTTCCCGGAAACAGTAAAGACCCACATTGGGACGAATCAGCTCAATCCTTTATCAACGGCCTTTTACTCTTTATTTTAGCGAAAGCAGAAGCCCATGAATAACGAGCGCAGCATGGCGCTTTTGCGCCGTTATTTGACTCTTGGGTATCCGAATGAGGAAGGCAAATACTCATTTCCAAAGCTATTGGAAGAAATGCAGAACGTTGATTGCGAATTTGGTGACGTTATTGCCGCCGCAGCAACAACCCTTATTGATGCTAGCGATAGTGAGCGCGGCAGCATTCTTTCCACCGCCAGACGGCAAACGGCTTTTTTGGATTCCGTATCTATTCAAAAATGTCTCGAATCCGGCAATATTGATCTATCAGAGTTAAAGCAAAACCCCAAAGGAGTTACAATCTATCTGGTGCTTCCTGAATGGCGTATTGCCAAACATGCGCGATGGCTACGCTTGATAATCATCACGCTGATTCATGCGTTGGAACGTACCGACCGCGGCGATGATCCTGAAACGGGAGAACAACTCCCGCCCGTGTTACTCATTTTAGAAGAAATGGCCGCATTAGGCAGGATGGCCGCGATTGAAAATGCCGCCGGGTATATCGCGGGTTTCGGTGTAAAAATGTGGTGCATACTCCAAGATTTATCGCAGTTGAAAAAGCACTATCCCCAGTCTTGGGAAACATTCTTGGCCAATAGCGGAATCATCACCGCGCACGGCACGACCGACCAAACAACCACGGAATATCTTTCCAAGCGTTTGGGCTTAACGGAGGTAAGCCGTGTCACGGCGCAGCACAGCCAATCCACGAGCGATAGCGAAGCGCCCGTGACGCACGGCCAGATACTCAAAGCCTTCGCAGATCGTGAAGCCTTTGCCGGGGCGTTCGGCCCCAGCAGCCGGAACAACACCAAAGGCAGCTCTTTGAACCACGGGGAACAGCTCTACAAAACTGACCTGATGACCCCGGACGAAATCGGGCGTTATTTTGCGCGGGAGAAAAACACCATTCTTACTCTTATCGCTGGTGCTCTCCCCATCCGCCTGATGCGCCTGAGCGCTCATAAGGATGAGTTTTTCAAGAAACGCGCAGCACCCAATCCCTTCCACAAAAAACCCAAAAAGGAGGTTAAGCCATGAACCAGACAGACAAGCGTTACAAAGACCTCGTTGAGGAATTTGAAGCTATGGGGCCGGGTATCGTTGAGGAGCCTATCTGCTATTTCGACAACTGGTATGAAATCTCATGGGAGGAAGCCAAGGAATTTGGCATTGATCCTTACCTGAATAATCGCCTCTGGCTTGCCTACACACGCTATCAAAACATGCTTGGAATTACCGATAGCGGGATATGGACGGACGAAGATGAAATGGCCGACCGTGCCAGCTATGGCAGAATATATGGGCTGCAAGATAATGAAAGCGTTGTCCATGACGTTTGTACGGCGCGGTTTATGAGCGAAGTCTGCAACCTTCCTTATCAGGATTGCTATGGCTATCTTTTCTTTATCCATGCTGCGATGGACAGGGCGGGGCTTATCACCCGTTCTGCCAAGCCGCTTAACTAGCGCCCTTCACCCTTGCTGTTTTTGGGGTCTGCGGTCATGGCTCCTTTTGCCGATCGAAAGGGCTGTTAAGACCATCCCAGCCTTGAATGCAAAATTACCGGGTCTGCGGTCGCTATCAAAAAGTTTTTCCCCGTAATGGCTTCCAGCGGCTCGCCATGCTCGCCGGGAAGCCCTAACGGACGCCCCAGAAAACTTTTTTGACAGCTCCCTTCTTCAGACCCGGCAGCCATTTTGCACGGCTGGGATAGTCCAGCCTTTTGAACACAAGGAGCTACAAAATGACCGACGAAACCCCAAAAACAGCAAAACCAAAGCCTACCTTCACCGTCAAACTGAAGGACGTTCGTGACGGGGAAAACAGCTTCATCGCCATCGGCGCTGCATGGCTGAATGACAATGGCAGCATCTACGTCAAGCTGAACGAACCCATGTCAATCATGTCACCGTTCTACCTGTTCCGTATTACACAATAACAACAGGTTTTAGACAAAGCCCCTGCTGGCAACAGCAAGGGCTTTTTCTTTGTCTAACTAGACAAAGGCAGGGGGCAATGAGTTTTCAGCTTTCCAAAACGGTCAAGATGGCGTGTCAAGGACGCGGCGCAATCCTCGCTTTGCTCCGGGTTGCTTGCGCCGCCGGAGGCGGTGGCCTGAAGGCCATCCCTGACACACCCGCCCGTTTTGGCTCCCTGAAAACTCATTAAACCAAACCGTGCGAAAGGAAATAGCACATGGATAATCCTATGAATTCTTCTTCTGAGCATAAAAAATATTACGATGAGTCTCTCATTCTCATATTGTTCGGGAACCCTGAGAAAAGCTTTTGGTTACGGGGGTTCTTGATCGACTTCCAAGGATATGAATTTGAGGCAAAAGTTTATGATCTTGGAAGTGAATTTGGCATCGAAGAAGGCCGCATTTCTAAGCTGGCTGTTTTTAACGCTAGCGGCGAAACCGTTATACATTATGATCGTGGCTGGAACATAATGCCCGGCAGCAGCACTGAACAGGAAGTTTTGGATACCCTTGTGAAAGCGTTCCGAAGTCTGGAGGAGCTGTAAAAATAAAGCGGCTGAAACGAGCGCAGCTTGCAGCGCGAAGGGGCAGCCTCATCATAAGGACGACCCGCCGCCGAAAAGTCGGCGCGGGATCGTGGGTAGCGAAGGAAAAAGAAAGTTCAGAGCTACTGCAAGATGTCGGTTGTACTACAACCGCGATCTTGGGAAGGGAGACGCTGGCGCTCTCCCGTTACCATCCCTCTGGCCTTTGGCGCTTTCGTTTTCATTATCATTCCACTGGCGCGCCATGCACCGTCTGGCCGTTGCATCACCATTCAGGGGAGCGTTCCTGCTTCCCCCGAAACCCCCATGACCCAAGGGAGAATTCTCTCTCCCTCTGGACACCCATCGCCAATTCCATTGAGGCCAACCTTGTGCAGTTTGGATACGCACCAAGGGAGCCTTCCGCGCCCCCTGTGGAACCCCTCGACCAAGGAGCATTTCATGTCCTCTTGGAACCCTAGACCGATTGTTCCGGCACGGCTTCAGGCCAAAGTTCGACCTTGGCAATCTCGATTATTATGAAACGGCTTTGGCCAGTTCCCGGACAGCTTGAACGGCGTTTTCAAAATCCGGCGTTTGGCCTGATTTTGCATAGGAAACGTCTTCGACAAAACGCCTGTATTCATCCGGGTATGCTTTGTCTGTTACCAGAACGTCCAGCATCTTTGCCAGCTTGGAAGCCATCGCCATGCCCTCCAAGGTCAGGTCGTTCTTGGCACGGCTATCATCTTCCTGCATGGATTTTGCCACCAGTGCGGCAAACCCGGCATAGCCCAATGCCCGGTCTTTGAGCATGGCCAGATCGTGGATATGCCGGACTATGGCAGGGTCGTCATATTGATCCCCGCGCACCCTGTCAGGGATGCGCCATGCAATCGCGCTCAGCTTGTCGGCAGCGCTCTCAACCGGATCAATGCAGCTTATGGCCGTAACTTCCGGCGGCTGCTTGGCCAGCTCATTCAGGAAGGATGAAACGGGTAGTACAAGCTGGGGAAGCTGAATATCCCGTGCGGTCATTTCAATCTGGATATGGGGGCGCAAAGCGTCTTCCCGTGGAAAGGCCGTTGCATATTCCAGATCAATCGCAAAGAAGCGGTTTTCGTCTCTGGCCTTCACATGATGGTCTTCAATCTTGAAGGCATTGGCGCGAAGCGCGTCCAGAACGGCATGTTTATAGGCGGAGAGATTTTTGCGGGTGCGAAGCTCTGCGGCGCACAAAAGGCGAAAATCCACGTCCTCTGAAAACCGATACAGCAGGTTATGCGCTTTTGAAAGCGCTGTGCCGCCTGAGAAAACCACTTCAAACCCGTCTTGTTTTATGCCGCCAATAATGCTGATAACTTGCGTGACCAGCCAGTCTTTCTCAACGAAAGCGGCTTCCATGCGCTTGGCCGTGGCAGCTTGTATGAAGAGGGTTTTATCAGGCAGAGCGTTCATAACTTACATAGGTTCCATCATATCCGATTTTCCGGCTCACACGCCCTTTAATGGCAATCTTGCGGCCAGTAGGAACCTGAGTCGTCAGACCCGCATTATAATCTCTTGTCAGTTTTGAGATACCTGTTTGTATGCCCAAACGGTTTAGTGCTTCTCTCGCTAAGTCTGGCAAGGGAAGAACGGGAACAATCTCCCCCGTAAGTGGAGAGCGTTGCGCCTTCGCATAAAGGCCATAGCCAATCTTGATAAGCTTTTCTTCAGCCGCAAGCTGGCGCAGGATGCGACCAATCTGATCGTATCCGCCAATGTCTTCAAAGTCTTCACGGACAAAAACAGCGTTATTCTTCCTCGCTATCCGTGCAGAAACTTTATATGATAATGTTTCGTATTTAGACATTTTATACCAGCTAGTTAGACTTACAAAAATACGACATACGTCTATTACAAATATACGACATTAAGACGGGTTTTTCAAGGCTTAAGGGAAAGAGCCTCTTATCCGGCTGATTTATAAGCAAATAAACCGTATCGGGTAGAATTGGGTATGCCGCTTCAGGCGCGGATTTCCGCCATGAAAAAAGCGCAGGCCGTTAAGGGCCTACGCTCAGCTTCCATTGAGAGCCGAACCGGGCATTGATCTCACGGATGGTATTTTCCAGTGAGCCAAGGCAGTTCCGGCGGCTGGCCGTATCGTAGGCCGTTTCTGCGAGAAACTGTGACAGCTCCGCATAAAGCGCCTGCAATTCAGCAAGGGTAAGCTGGTTCAGTTCGTAGTGTGTAATCAGTTTTGTCATCGTTTTAACCTTCGTTTCTCTTGAAGTCCCGATCATCGGGGCCTTTCTTGCCCCCCAGTCACAGGTCGAAACGAAAGCGCCGCGCATGGGACGGGCTTGGAAACGAATGAATAAAACGCGCTCAAAACCATGAAACAGGAAGAACGCAAAACACGCCACGCCGCCTGATGCAGCGGGTGATGATTTGAGAACAGCAAAACAGGTGAAAGCAAAACGGCCAGCGATGCTGGCCGGATCAAGTGAAAGATGGAAGGCCGCAAACGGCCCTGCGTTAATTATTTATTCATGTGGCTGAAAGATACTGGTAAAGCCGCAACTGCGGTTTCAATTACACAAGACTGCGCCGGGAACAAATCCCGGCGTTTTTTTAGTGAATAGGCCTTTCATGGAAGGCTATTAAGTCCTGAATGTCTTTTATCGCCCGTGCCACGTCAGGACGGCTCTCCAGTGTCACCACTTGCTCCTGAACGCTTGGGCTGTAGGCACTCCATGATTGGCGGGCCGTTATGCATTGCCCCGCCAAAAGATAGGCATCATCCGGGCCAGAAAATCCGCCCACCATTTCGGTTGAAACCTCCAAAGGCAGGTCTTTCACCACGTCATGGACAATCAGCCTGTAGGCATCGTTATCGATAGGGCCACCGCCTATTTCAGCGCGGTACTGGCTGATGCGCTGCTTCAATAAAATTTTATATTCTTTGGCCATGGCCTGAATAGCAGTTTTATCCATGAAAATATTCTGGCTCTTGACGGCTTAACGCCACGTTAATCTTGGATAGCATTTGCCTCAAATGCTATTGAAAATAAACCCTGATTTAAAATCAGCACGCTATCTTTGTTCAAAGCAATAAATTATCGAGCGTGTTGAGATGACCGTTAATCGTGAAACTCTGGAAGCAGAGTCGGATGTAATTCTGGCAGTTCATTCGGGTTATGAAGTTGAAAGCTTTCTCCGGGATACTGGCGGGACGTGGACTGATCGCATCCAGTTTCTGATGAATCAATATAAGGCACAAGCCCAGCTTAGGCTGGAAGAAGAAGGCTTGCTGGAAAAGCAGCGTGAAGAGCGCGAAGAAAAGAAAGAAGCCGAAAGGGCCAAGGGCGCTGACGACATGCTGGATAATATGTCAGAAGAAGAATACCTAAAAACTGAAACTGAATTCGCTGGTTTAAAGATGACTGGTAAACAGTGGCGCGATTTTGCCAAGCGCAACCGCGAACATCGCGAAGAATCTGATGCCTATGCGCGTAGAATGGGCGCTACCGAAGACGGGATCACAAAATCCAATGCAGCCTTGGATGCTATGGAAGTTGCGCCTGCTAATCGAACAGACGCTCAAAAAGACGCTATTCGTGAAGCGCAGCAAGACCCAGAAGCAAGGGAAGCGATAGGGATTAAGAAGCAGTGGTTTGATGAATTGGAGCGGGGTCTTGGCGCTGATGTTAAATCAAGCCAAGTAACCAAGATAAACGTAGAGGCTCGCAGCGATGCAGTGACTGGAATTTCAGATGACAATGGTATTTATACACCTGTTCAGTTGAAGCGCGATTTTAGTGCCACAGCATCGCCTGATAGCGCTGCCCTAGCACAAGATAATAATAATACGACGACCTTGGTTCAAAAACCAGAGCCTGTGCCTGTGGTTGGGGGCATGGATTTAGGTTGATTACGGTGCGCGAGCTTCGAGTTGAGCGCTTAGATTGGTCGCCGGATCATTGATTGTCGCCATCTGTACCGACGGTATCTGCTTTCCCAGCAAGGCTTCCCCTTGAGGCATAACTTGAAAATTCATTAACACAGAAACTGAAATACCTATACCTGTTGCGGGATACCCATAGCTAAGCCCCCCGTATTTTTTTTCTATGTTTGCTGCGAAATCGGCAACGCGATTGCTTGCGAGAATCTGACCATCTTTTTCAATGATAGTATTTCCACGCATTAATAGCCGCGCCCCATTTTTGTAAGCCGATATCAAACCTTCATCATACCAGCCACAACGGCTACGCTTTTCATCAACACAGGCTTTCGTAGCCTGTTCTTTTGTGCCGCCCAGGAACGCTTCTTGTGGCGGTTCTGTTAAAGATGGGCTGTACATTTTGATGTTTGTGAAAGCACTCGAAACACAAAACTTTGAGGCTTTACCATCCATAGGCGCATCGCCTTCAAGATAGTACCCCAATGACCCATCGGGGTTGGATGTAATCATGCTGGCGGATTTCTTACCTGTATCACTTATAGCATTACCAATGATAACTGGCTTTTGTTCTTGTGCTTTCAGCATTTCCTGCATTTTTGCCGTTGGGTGACAGCCGTCAATAAGCTGGCCTGCTTGTGCGGCAAAAGGCGCGACTGTCAGGAATGCCATAAGCGCCGCGCCGCCCAAATTTTTATAAAGAGACGTTTTGCGTTTAGGGCCAGCAGGGGTATTAGCTTTGTCTATCAAGTTCATTTTTAACCTTCTTTGGCCCCACACGGCCAGATGGTGAAATTGCGCTTATGTACGTTGAAATTACTGTCGAATATTAATCCGCCACGGCGCGAAATACAAGAAATCTGGCCTATAAACCCCAGATTTTTAGATTCATCTATTTGAATCATAGGGTTACATAACGGGCCGCATAAACGGCTAGCCGATAGGCGGCTAAGATAAGGAAAATCTCTAAGGAGCTTTGCTCCTCGCGCCGCAAGGGTCTTTGATAAACGGCCTAAGCCGTGTCCCCAACCTTCCTACACTGCATTCCGTGCAGGCCGGGCGATACCCCTCAGCTTATGCCGCCCTTTGCGTTTGCTACCCGCACTCTCGGGCGAGGCCAAGGTTGCATTGACGCAACCCAAACCCATTAGAGGAGTTAAGACCATGACCAGACTTTTTGCACAACCCTATGACATCAGCGCCAACGGTTTCTTTTTCGAGACGGTGGAAGAATACAACACACAGGCCAGCAAGCTCAGAAATTCCTACGGCCAGCCTATTGAAGAATTTGAATTGCAATTCATTGACGGTGAAAGCATCGACGCGGATTTATTCAAGGCGCTTGGCGTTCATCAAGGCAACTTCCCGGCTTATCTGGAAGCGGTGGAAGAGTGGAGCGCAGACGATAAAATCAAGGTCATCATCGCTGTTGGTGAAGCAGGGTATAAATTTGATCTTGGCAAAGACGCGCCAGACCAGTTTGACATTGACCTTTACGAGCTGGACAGCCTGAAAGACTTGGCCGAACAGTTTGTAGAAGAAGGCTTGTACGGTGAAATACCGAAAGCCCTGCAATACTACATCGACTATGAAGCCATCGCCCGTGACTTAGGCATGGACTACAGCGAACTCAAAATAGATGGAACAAACTACATTTGCCGCTGCGGCTAACGCGCAGCCTTCAAAACCAAAGCCGCCTGAACAGGCGGCTTTGCACTATGACCACTTCTTGGGGCAAGCCCCGCCAGTTGCGTACCCACCCGCCCGGCAGCCCCGAAAATTGAATAATGATAACTTTAACTTTTATAGAAAGAAAACTTCGCCCTGTGATAAGAAAGATTGGCTTGGTGCTGCGTTGTGAGACCATCAATCTTGCAATACTCTCCACAAAGAGCTTGTTTTGCTTCATCACTAAGTTTTTGTGAGAAAATTACGATACCGCTATCGCTAAAACTCAACAGTCCCTTATCAAAAGCTGCATCCCATAATGCGGAAAGTAATAGCCCATTGTAGACATCCAAGCGTTTTTCATCTGTTTCGCATTCTGCCCAAGGCACTATGTGTGAAGCTCTCAATAAGTCAGGGTCACTTATGCCCGTGATAGGGCATCTGCCATTCCAGTATTCTAATAGAGCAGACCTAAAAAGATTTTGCCCAATTCTCTGTATGACCAATCTCTCTACTTCAGTATTCTGAGGCAAGGCGTTCGTTTGAGCATGAAACAACTTTAGTGGAACATTTGGTAAGCTAACACCGAGTCTATACACCTTGGATATTAAGGCATACAGATCGTATAGAGATTTGCATTCATAGGTGAAGCGTGAAGGAATAATTCCAAGATCGCTCTTATCAATTTCTGAAGCTGCTCCCGCATGAGATATAGACAAATACCACTCACCTTCTGGTGAAGTAGCTGCTATCCAGATATCACCATCAGCAGATGCAGAAGAATATCGCAGCCACCCATCAATCATGCCCTTATCTATACGAAAACCATTATCGAAGGCAGCTTTCTGAGCCTCAGTTCTGATGATAATGCCTGGTGGGTTTTCTATGCTCATAAATCCACCTTCATGAGCCGTTCGCTTGCAGGAGAGCCATTGATCTGAAGCCTCAGCCAAGGCTCAGACTGACAATCGGTTGGTGGCTCGGTTGTGGTAGTCACTATGTACTGAAACATCGGAGATTCTCCGACACCTTCCATCTTCTTCATTAAAGCGAAAAGGCGCTGGTAGATGGAGCCACCAAGATCAGCTTCACGAGGGCTGTCGTGTAAAAGAAAACCCGGCAAGTACGTCTTGCCTTCTATAGTCAGCGTGAGTGTTGCAATATCAAAGGCTACAACTTTCAGCGAATCAATCGCCGCAGTAGAGCGTTCTCCTCCAAGCATCACTTTAAGGTTCATTCCTTTACCATCCAGTTTGATTTCACCCTTGATGTTGCTTGGAATAAGCTCGCGCATGATGGTGTCAAATCTCTCAGACAGACTGGCAATCACACTGGAATAATTTTCTCTGTGTGCGCTGAGAACTCCTTTGATTTCTTCAAGCTCCACTTCTTTACGCGAAATAATGGTCACAGCACTGTTGCGTTCCGTCATCATTTCAGAATAGCGTTCAGCATCATCAAGAAGCCTTTCTGCCTTGCGCACAGAGTCAGAGCGCTCCAGAATCGCATTCTCAATCGCAGCAATCCTTTCTTCTAAAGGCTTCAACTTTTGCTGTGCTGCTGCCAAATCATATTTGAGTTGAGGCTCTGCTGCTTGAAGCGACTGAACTTCACCTTGGATTTTGGTAATTTCGTCACGCTTCTTTTGAATGTTGGCTTGCAGGGCTTCAAGATCACATTTTACCGTCGATATCCCGCAGCCTTCAGCCAAAGTTTTATCAATAGAAACCCTGCAAATAGGGCACACGGGATTTTGTTCCAATATTGAGCGAGCATAGGCTTCGGGCAGCTCCGCCTGCAAAAGGAGTACCATTTTCCCCTTTTCCTCAACCAAAGTAGCGTTATTCGCCATCTGATTGCTCAAACGACTTACTTCATCCTTTGCGGAATCACGATCCTTGCGGAGTCTAGAAAGGTCGAGGCTTGTCCCATCAACAGGTAATTTGAGAACCTTTTCCAATTTCTGCTGCGCTAGTGTTTTTAGCGATGTCGCGTCCAGTTCATTGCCAACAGCAGTTCCTCCACCAAGAGCTTCATTTAAGCGATTTCTGGTGCGCTCAATGTTCCAGTCCAACTTACCTTGGAGCGATCTGTTTTCGGAAAGAGTACGCTCTACACCAGACTCCTTTGCTCTTTCTTCAAGCTCCTGCTGTGTAAGTGCTCCTATCAGTGCCCTGACAACAATCAGCAAATCTTCCTTAGAACGGCCTCTTACTGGAGACTGCGAATTGGAATCAGAATCACGCCAATCGAGATGATGACCGAAGCGGCACTCCTGATCTCTGCTTGCCCAAGCCAATGCAGCTTCCCATGCACCATCTTCTCCAATTCCGCGAGGCATTAGCTGCGCAGCATTGCCAATAATGGCAGTCGATATTGCGCGCCTGAGTATTTCTATACCTGTAGGTTCTTGATAGGAAAACGCATCTCCGAATGAACCGTTTTTGATGACTACATCATGCTTTCTTTGCCCGAGCGAGCGCATGACCAGCCAAAGCTCACCATCCAGAATAATCTCTGCGCCAACTGAGCCTTCACCAAAGTGGTTCCAGATAGCATTGCGCTGGCCATCGGGTGCGAAGCTATCTTCTCCCAAACAGTACCTAAGAAGGCGGCAGAAGGTCGTTTTCCCGCTGCCATGACCAATCGGCTTGTCTTCAACAACACCCGGATCTGGAGACCAGATGATGTTAAGACCAGGACGTAAGGTGATTTCCCGAATGATTTTGTCCGGCTTCTCCCAAATCACCAGCTTTCTAACCCACAGGCGCGGCTCTTTGATTCCAGCTTTCGGAGTGATGGTTAGCCCTGAATGTGGAAACATCTCATGCTGCATTGGAAATCACCCACTGTTGATCTTCTGCGGCCAGTTCTGCCGTTGCGTCATCAGACGACATATTCTCCATCATACTCATAATGAAAGCTGCTCTGCCGTCTGGCCATCCATCGGTAGGGAAGCTCTGCAAGAATGCACCAGCCGACCATGTTTGGGCATTTGCATCCTCAATAACTGCCGACATGCCGATAAGCTGTGTGACGGCATTGCGCCATGCAGCATTCACGCGCGGTGCAAATGCAACGATATTACCACCAGCCGTGTCCTGTGCATCCTGACCTACCAATCGCAGCCATGTGGCTCTATCGACACCCGATAGCCTGCGGGTAAGATAGCGCGGCTCCAAAGCATAAAGCGCGGCAAGCCTTACCCTTGAAGCTGCGGTATTGCTTGGCATCCGCTTCATGATTGCGGCAAGCTGTGCCAGAGTTGCTGCTTCAATATCACTCGGTACTGGGCGCATCCATGCGCCTTCAGCCAGCCTTGTGAAATCAACAACGATGTTCTGGGCAACGGTCTGGGTTGAAACATTGTTCATCCGATCCCATGCTTCCAGCACTAAACGGCGGGTGCGATATTCACCATATTCTTTGATTTCACGTTCCTTGAGCACGCGGAATGTCTCAGATGGATAATCCTCGCCCATCACATCCGCAGGATCGAGAATATAGCGCAGTTCATCACGCGTAAGCCCGTATGCCTTGGCATACCATGCGTCCAGTTCTGCTTTCAGGAGGGCGCGCCGTTCTTCATTCCATGCGAAAGGTTCACCATCATAGCCCAAATCTCGGGCAAAAGGTGCGAGTGAATGGCTGGTGTAGGTCAGCTCAAGCACACGCTGCGAAATGAAACTCAGATCATCCTGAGAATACGCGGATGGCGGCAAAACGGGAAACTGCTGTATGAAAAAGAAGTTGAGATTTGTACCGCTAATTTTCCATCTGGCGACAATATCTAATACCATCGAAGCAAAATTTGCCACTAAAGCTGTAATTACTTTGATGTCCTCAACATTCTTCGGAAAAACTACTGTTAAGCTGTTTCCAACAGCACTAAATGGCAGAACTCCGCTTATCAACCTTCTTAGATTTGAGTGGTTACTCATTGCCCTGAAGCAAAAAAACCAGCTTTTATCCCAGTCACCTATTGCATCTTTTACACTCGCAATCTTTACATAGCTCCGAGGGCGAACTTCAAAATCAGGGTTGTTGTACTGGTCAGGTGATAACCTTGGCAATGCTCGTGTATCATCGACCATTCCTTCAGGATAACTGCCGAAACGATGATCGTAAATTGTCATCATCTTTGCTTCATAGAGTGGCAATGTATCTGGGCTGGATGTGAGCTCGAACAGATGACTATCGTTAGACATATCGAACATTCTTAGAAACGATATTCCCCAAGGATTATTATCCAGAAAATCGTTGCCCTCACGAACTAAAACAGGTGCAGATTGGTAGAGCTTTTTGGCAAGTTCAGCATCTTTCTGTGACCTAAATACTGGGCAAGTGAGTGTGTTAGGATTCAATAGCTTCAGGTCATCTGCTGATAACGTAAACTGCCTTCTATAATCATAGACCTGCTCAGGACTATTCATGAAAAACGCAAATTTTGCTGTTTCAGTATATCCAATTGTTACCAAGGCAAATTTTACGAGCGTGGCTACACTGGTAAAAATCTTGTCTCTATTTTCGAAATCGAACAGTGCTACCAGCCGCTTGTTTTGAGTTAAGTTAGCAAAAAACTTCTTTGTGGAATCATCAGTAGCGATGCCTGTAGGCACAATAATGCCAGATCTCCCATTCCTATGTGTTAGCTGACAAAAAAGCTCCGCAAAAAGCGCGTATGTATTTACATCGCCACATCCAGTTAGAGGGAAGCGAGTTCCTTCACGAGAAAATGCAGAGGAAGCCTCAGCCAATCTTTTTTCTAATTCAAATTCTTCATAAATGATTCGCTTTCTTGATCCCTCTGGTGCATCGGCAAGTGCCTGAATCATGCTCTTCCTAAGGGCAGCCTTCGGAGCTTCAGCAATCTCTGGAATTCGAGATGCAAAGAACTCTTTTTCCTGAAGTTTGATTTTCTCCCAAGGCGGATTGCCCAGAACGACATCAAACCCACCCGCCGACATAATATCAGGAAACTCCAACGACCAGTGGAAAGCGCGGGCATCTCTTGCTCGCTTCGTAGCGTTTGCTATAAGGCTTTCATTAACGTGATTTCCTGATAGCAGCTTCCATACTTGCCCTGTGGTGGGCACGGTCGCTGGTGTCTGCGTGGTTGGCTCTCCGCCTGATTTTGGTGCCAGAAACGCTGCAACATACATGTCCGCCGCAGTGCGCCAAATACAGCGTGCTGGGTCAGCCTGTGCAGCTTCATATTTTTGTTTCTTCTCCAGAATATCCTGAGCATTTTCCTCTGGCAGCTCTCTGACTTCACGAGCCTTTAGTTCTAGCGGTGGCGGTGCTGGCATTTGCGCACCACCTCCTGCAAAATCCAGTGTTCCTTGGTTATCTCTTTCAGCCTTGTTCAGCCTCAGATAGTATTTTGCCGTCGCCTTATCATCTCCGGCGAGAGGACTGTATGCCTCATCAGGAATGCCTTTTTTCAATGGGTCTAAATCGAATAATCCAAACAGGGCATCACCGCAGCGGATATTAGCATCCAAGAATCCTAGAGGCTTTCCTGGCTCTACAGTCTCAATCCACAACGCAACTTTCGTGAGCTCGACCGCCATCGGATTGCGATCCACCCCATAAATACACGAGCGCGCCACATCGCGCAGCGCGTGGCGATAATCCTCGGCGGAGGCAACACCCCCAGCACGATTGCGGGCTATGCGACCTGCAATTCTTCTGGCGGCAGCAAGCAGGAAGTGTCCTGAACCGCAAGCGGGGTCAATCACCGAAACCTTGAGCAACTCCTTCGATGCGTTGGCTGCTTCAGCTTCAATTCTATCCAGCACGGGATCGAGAGCTGTATCGAGCAAAGCCTGAACAAGGCTATCAGGCGTATAGTAACTTCCTGTCGTTTTTCTTGTATTACCTTTGGTTTCGGCTCCTTCGGCAAAAGAGAATCCTCTGCCGTTATCATGCAGCCTTGGCGTGAGTTCCAGAAGGCTTTCATACACAGAACCTAGCTCTTCGGTTTCCATGTCGCGCCAATTTACAGGGGTCAATCGATTATCATCCTTCAGCCATGCCAAGCGATAAACGGCTTCGAGAAGTGCGCGGTTGGCTATCACAGCATTTTGCAGATCAGGAATCTGGTCTTTGCCAAATAGCCCACCCAATGCCGGCAGTCCTAATTGAGCCTCACCATAAGCGAGGGCATCAAACACAATGCTCAAGCCTTCCCAGCGGTCGTGGTATCTATCCCACGCCGCACGCCTTATGGAGTGCTTTCTAAGCAAGTCTAGCGAATAGCCCTCAGCATACAATGTACGACTTGGCAGAGTCGCAGATGGGGGATGAAGCACATTTCGATCTTCAGCGGCCAGCAAAAAGATTAAGCGATACACGAGCCGCAGGAGCTGATTAAAAAAGATTGGAAGCGGAAGCTCTCCCTTTGTCAGGCTATCTCTAAGGCTTGCGTTGCTCTCATGAGATAAAAATCCATTACCAAGCGATAGCAGGGCCTCCTCAACGCCTTCTCGCAGACGATCGCGGGCTGCAACACCTTCCTTGCTGCCAGTTTCCCTCCACCTCTCAAGGGCGCAATCAGAAACAGGTTTGCCTTCCGCACCAAAGCGGCTGGCATGAATCAATAGCCACAATGTTGTAAAATCAGCAAAATTATCGTTCTCGAATATCTGTTTAAGGTCGGCCTCAATATATGCTGGGCGGGTGAGGCTGGCATTGTCACGCACAAGGCGCAGCTTCTGCCCATTGGAACAAAAACCCCATAGCGTATCTTCGTTGGCATTCAACCAATCCTGTATCGCCGACGCAGCAGAGCGCTTCCTGCCGTCAGGTTGCAAAAATTCACTCGCACGATCTAAGGAATCTGAAGAAGCTGCAACGACGACTGGCACGCGCCCAGATAAACCTTCCAGCGTGATGGCGAACACACGATCACCTATGGAACGTGTGCCAATTTTCTCCATCGCATGAAAACCGAACACTTCGCTAAAAAGTCGCTCAATCAACCTGATGGGGGCTGCAAGCGATTGCGATTGCGCAGAGTTGAAATCTTTATAATGCGCCTGACCAATTCGATAGTAGCGTGCTATTTCATCTCTGAGGGTCAGCCCCTTTGGGATAGAATAATCATTTTCTGATTGTTCTCCGGCAGTTCTCGCAGCAATCCGCTCTAGCATTGCAGGTGCGATAAGGCTTCCCTCCAGATTGATAGCGTCAAAGATTATTGCGGTTTTTCTTCTGGTCTTTGCCATTGTTAAACTCCTGCCGGGATAATTACATATATCCCTACCACATCGGCAGGAAGGACGGGCTCTACAGTAACTTTTGGCACATTGACACCAGTAGCACGAACCCTAGCATGATCTTCAGCCAGAATTTCTGCTCTACTAATTGCATAAGCCCTCAAAGAAGTATCAAGGCTTTCATGAATCTTCTCTTTGGCTTGTTTGAGAAGGCGGTCTTTTGCGGTATCTGCAATGTTTGTAGATGCAGGGCTTTCAAGTAACCTCTGTGCTTCAACACCGTTGATTACTTTATCAAATTGCGTTCCTTCAAAAGCAACAGTGTTTGCTTCTTCAACAAGCAATAGCCTCTCTTTTCTGCCATGCACGATCAGCTTAAATCGAAGTCTTAAAAGCACAATCGTTGTAATAGATTTCACATTATCGCTCGTCCATGCTCCAGCTCTGCCAATGGATTCTTCGGGACTCTTATTTTCATCCATCGCGCTTTCAAAAAGCATTTCCGCAAGCGTAGCTGGCAAGGGGTGATTTCTAGATATAACCTCAGTGTTAGGGGGGACATGAGAGCTCTCATAAGTTAACCTTATTGAACCCTCTAATCCTCTTGATGCCAGTCTTTCTTTTACTGCTGGCGGTAAGAACGAAAGATGTGCAGTTGCAAATCCACTCTGATTCATCTCAATTTTTGAGTTTAATCTACTCATGGCACGAGAAACAAAATTCTCTAGGTATTCCTTGCTGCCAAGAATTTCGTGCCATTTCTTCCATTCAGGAGCAACTTCTTCAGGCTTAATTGTATTCTGTGCAAACCTTGCTCTAGAGCGCTTCTCTCCTTCCTCAGCATCACGCCACTTGCTTTCTATTTTTTCTGCATCGACTGATAGGCCAAGATCGAGAGTTAACTGCTCGGTTTTTCCCCTGCGCAGTAATACGGCATTCATCAAGGCGTTGGTTATTGCACTTTTCTCTTCGGGAAGCGATACCGTAACGCCTGTAGCCTTCCTAATTGCCTCGGCTTTTCTAAGAATTACATCGAGGACCGCTCCATCTATTGCGCTATCTGGTGAGAATAAAAGTGCTGATCTAACAATGTCTTTCGCTTGTCCAAATCTATCTACCCTGCCTTCACGTTGCTGATGTCTCGTAGGATTCCAAGAGAGGTCATAATGCAAAACACTATCAAACATGCCTTGAAGATTTATACCTTCAGAGAGACAGTCCGTAGCTACAAGCAGACGAGGAGATTTCTCCATAGATTCCACTCTTATTCTTCTCTCTTCAGGAGTAAGAGCGCCTGTTACAATGTCTATATTTAACTTAGGGAACTCTTTACGTAGCTTTGATGCAATGTATTCAGCAGTGGCTATAAACCTACAAAAAATGACGGGATTAGAACCAGAGGCAACCAGCTTCTTGATGAGTTTAGTAGTAGCCACAATTTTTGGATCAGGCTGACTTAACAGCTGCTCCGCCTGTTTTATTAGCTCTTTGAGACTATGTGCATCTTCTAAACAATTTGATGGCTCAATATCTACAGCATCTGATTCTTCAGAGTCTTCATCAAAAATATGCTCTTGCAGGTCTTCTGTATTAGTGCTGTACCTGTTTCTAAGAGCACTTAGTGCAGCCGCAGGAGAAGAGCCTACACACCTCATCAATGCAAGCGTGCCCCAGAATGCAAGCCTTCTTACCCTTTGATCAAGTCCAGCTTTTTCTACGACTTCAAGGCAGTAATCTAATACGGATTCATGAAATCTTTTGTGTGGCGCATCCAAAGAATAGGTAAGTTCTGTTGTCTCATGTCTAGGAAAGGCTCGATCTTCACCCCAATCCTTACCTGTAATATCAATTCTCCGCCTTTGCAAAAAATGCTTGGAAAGTTGAATGCGGAATGACTCATCTTCTAGAGACTTTCCAAAAAACGCAGGATTTAACAGCGTAAGTAAGCGTGTGAACGCATCCTCATCACCACTATGAGGTGTCGCAGTTAGTAAGACTATGTGACGTTCTTCATCCTCTGAAAGACGCTTTAGCAAGTCATAGCGAAGATGCTTACCACCAGTGTTTCCAACGCTCGCATGAGCTTCATCAACGATTACAAATTTTGGACAAGATCGAGCAAAATTATCACGTCGTTTATCAGCCTTAATATAGTCAAGACTTACAACCGTATATGGATATGCCTCGAATAATGATTGTGAAGCTAAAAGTCCCTTTTCAAGTCTCTCTGCGGAGGAGGAGGTTACGGCAATAGCATCCAAATCAAATTTTACCTTAAGTTCATCTGTCCATTGCTCCACTAAATGTGGTGGGCATAGTACAGAAAATCTGCTGATTTCACCGCGGTCGATAAACTCTCTAAGAATGATACCAGCCTCAATCGTCTTTCCGATACCGACATCATCGGCAATAAGCAAACGCACTACTGATAATCTCAATGCCATAAGAAGCGGCACTAGCTGATATGCGCGAGGCTCAAATGAGAGCTTTGCAGATGACCTAAATGGGCCTGCACCTCTCCTGAGCGAAATTCTAAGAGCTTCTGATAGAAGTCTTGCTGCATCTTGCGTCGCAATTCTTGATAAGTCGGGCAACTGAAAACTAGCATGCTTAACTGGATGCTTTTCCAATTCGGGGCGGATAATTTGTATATCTGACTCACCTCCCGAAAGAGGCCTCAAGCACAAGTTCGCAATGTCAGCAGTAGGCAAGCATACCCATTCTCTGCCCCTAACATTAACAATATCACCTGGGGAAAATGCACCGCTCATTTGATCCCCCAGAGTTCTGAGAATTCACGCAAACCATTGTCTTTCGACAAGTCTGCAATAACAAACCCAAGGTTCTCAATTTCGCTGATTTCTGAATTATCCAAATCACCTTCATGTGCAGCAATCAGTTGCTTTCTCCAAACATACTTTATTGCTTTGCCATTGATGAATAATAGAGCGTCATCTGGCTCCGGAATGCCGAGTTTTTCTATTACGCTGTGCCAGATAGTCTCGTTTAGCGGCTTTTTGCTTCCCTCCTTCTTAATTTTTGACCCTGCAAGGCTTAGAAGAACAGATTTTATCCTATCACTGGTTCTATCGATTAACTCATGGTCTGGCTGATTGTAATATGAGAGTAGGCATCGATAACACCCTTTTACACAGTTTGAATTTTCGGAATCTTGCAACGCCTGCAAATCATTGGTTGCAACAGCTTCTTCAACGCCTTTGTAGTGCATTAAATTAAGGGCAGCGTGAGCCACAGCTGAAAGCGCATTCTGGTCATGAATTAGCCTTCCTAAAACACCAGCTCCACCTTCAGTCGCTTCATACGCAAGAATAGCTTTTCTATTTTCCTTTGATGGAACTGGCTCAGTTAATACTTCACCTTCTTCGAGTTGAAATGTTATCTCTATACCTCGGGAAATGGCGTGTTGCAGTGTAGCCATCTCGCTTGTAGAAAGCTCATCACCATGCAATCTCAAAAGCAGGGCATTCTTGTTATCTTGCACAATCGGAACAATGAGCTGCTTGATAGGACTATCTGGGGTAGGATCTTCATCATCGTCAGCTAAAGAAACCCATCTTCCAGACGCTGGATCGATTCCAAAACCAAAGATGCTCTTTTCCTTGCGCCTTTTAAGTCCTTTATTGATTCTGCTAATAAGAGTTCCAGAAGCATAATCAAGTGATGCAGCGGCGTCGTTATTGTTTTTAGCAGTCGCAGAAGTTACATCAAAACTGCCATCTCGAACTGGCCACCTAAATACTGTCTGAATCTCATACCCTTGCTTTTGTCTATCTTCATCATTTGCAGTAATTCTGTCTGCTGGTGAAGTTTCGACGTTATCAATCCTTAAAATGTTTCTTATAGGATGAACAGCACTCATGCTTGCATTGCATGCATGACATCTTTCTTGCTCTGCATCATGAGAGGCCCCACAGTTATCGCATATATACAAATTCGTCGTAGCAAGCGTCCTGCCATCTTCTGATCTTATCCCCGCAGGTAACTTTGCTTTGTGAACGCGATATGCTCTTCCTTCATGGTAAATAAGGCTTCTTGGGCCGAACTCTGCGATAGCAAGAAACCGCGCCCTCTGAAGATAAGCGGCTCTTGATCCACTCATCCCGAGAGCTGGAACATACGCATACAGAGGCAGGCGTGGAAAATTATATCCCGGCAAGAACCCTTCTGTAGCCAAATAACGATATGTGTAGAAATCTGAACTTCCTCCGGAGTCACCTCTCTCAAGCAAAGTGATTTGTTCATTCGCTTGTGCTTGCTGAATCTTCGCTTCACGTCTTTCAGCTGCATTTAATCCGTGCATTTCGGACTTTCGGTTCGCTTCAACTAATTGTGTACGAGCACCCAAATAAAGCTGTCGCCAACGATCAAAAGCCTGATCGAATCTCTTAAAAGCTTTTTCAGCCGTAATCTGAACAAAGGCACCTCTATCCTTTGCCCACTCGACCCCAGATTTCTTTAACTCATCATCGATTGCATTCAGAACCAGCTTCATTTTTTCTGCCGCTCTTATGCCAAGAAGAGAGTCTGTAAGCGCGGATTTTATATCATCTTTTACGGGCAGATCATCTTTCTTTAAATCAAGAACGTGCGGAATATCTCGTGCTAGTTCTAGTTTTGATTCCGCGAGCCAAACGGCATGAAGATGCCCTTCAATTAAATCACGATTTGACAAATCTAGCGCTGGAGGACGAACTATTCCGCTTACCATTCCTCGCGGTTCAGCAAAGTAATACTGATCGTGCGGACTCTGCGCAGCGCAATAAGAAATTACCAACGCCGCTTGGCCAGATCTACCAGCTCGCCCAGAACGCTGTGCATAATTGGCTGGTGTTGGCGGTACATTTCGCAAATACACAGCATTAAGTGCTGAAATATCTACACCGAGCTCCATCGTTGGTGAGCAAAAGAGTATAGGCAAGAATGAGGAAGGTTCTCCAACTTGGCGAAGTATGTCCTTATTGTTTAAGAGCTTCGTTTGGTCATCTTGTCCCCACCTAAAGCGCCACTCCCGCCACTCTCTACGTTCTTGATCGACTTGAGCAGTATGCTCGCGACCTTCAAATCCAAATATATTCGTTCCACCTTCGAGAAGCGCCTCAGCAAGAGTAGAATATAGATTTATAAAGTATCTATTGCTTTCATCTTCAAGAGCTTTCCCAACGTGTAAGCGGACGCAGTTAGCTGCTAATTTCCATCCATCAACATCAAATGTAGAAGTGGTTTTTCTTACTAATTGATAAGTGGAGGCAGCAGAAAGCATGGCTGTCACGATATTATCGTATTCTGTCTGATTTAATCTTTTACCCCAGAACTCGGTGCGATTTAGCTTCTTACCAAGCCCACTTCGTGGACCTCCACGCAAGATCAGAGCTTCCCCTCTGAGATTAGTATCTGCTCTTCTAGGTGCATTGATGATAAGGTCAGCCGAAGTTCTGGGGTTTTCGTTCTGAGTAATACACCACGGCTCTTTGAGCATTTGGCGTGAAGCAGATGAAATTGTTTCAATATGTGTGCTATCTAAAGCATCCGTAGTTACAGCTAATCCTTTGCGCATTACGTCAAAAAGTTCCTCGTATGCGCGTCTTTTCTTCTCTGGAGTTAGATTTTGCAATTCGGCTGGGGCATTTGCAAAAACCTCAGGATCATTGACTAATTCATCAAGAGCTACATAAGTCGCCTTTATTAACCCAAGTTGTTCAAGGTTAGGGTTTGTATATCTCCATCCGCGCCGTTGATCGACCCAGACACGATGAGCCAAGACTTTGGAAAGAATCTTCTCTGCATCAATTAGACCCATGCCTTTGGCGTCAGCATCTAGAAGCCAATCACTGCGTCTTTCTTTTCTATCCTTCTCAAAGCCTAACATCGTCTGGATTTTTCTTCCAAATTCCTCCTCTGCAAGACCTTCTTCCCCAGCATTCTTGACAGCTGCAAGAATTGAAGCGCGTAATAGAGAAACGAAGATAAAGTCATTGAAGTGGCCAGCCTGCAAGGCCGCATCTTGCCTATTATCCGTAAAGCCTAAGAGCTTTCTTTTTTGGGAATCTATATTTTTGCTCTCATCGTTCATCCAACGAAGCGCACTGGAAACTAGCAAAGTGGTTGCAGAGCTTCTGCCTTCACCTGACAGACCTGCTAATTTATTGGTCTCTCTTGCTTGACCAGCTGGTTGATCTTTACATGTAGGGCAGAATCGGAATTTTCCTGGCAGAAACCATGCAGCAGCACCAGAAGTTCCAATTTTTCCTGTTGAATCAACAATAAGTCGGCGAGCTGCAAATCCTCGCTTATCCTTTTTAAGCCTAAGCTCTCCTTTCTTTTCTTCAATCCATTCCTCAGGGTAGTCGTCAACATTACCAGAGAAATCAAAGTCCTCTGAAGGCTCGGGAAGCAAGTAGCCAGCTTCTTCTGACATGCCATCGCTTTCAATAGGGATTTCATCAATAGGACGCGGCAATATCCAATCCCCTTCACCATCCTGCGTAATCTTGACTGGATGATATTCTTGCCCACAGCATCTACAAAAGAACGTTGAATACAGCCGATTCTTTTGATTCAGCGGATCAAACTGCTGACCATCAAGCGTCACATTCCTTCCTGAACCATTGCTGAGTGTTGAGAAAACGTGACCTGCACCCGACAAGAACCTATGCAGTTTGAAGGCCATAAATGCACGCTCACCAATCCCGCCTCTTTGACTTGCAGGAAGGCTCATAACTGTCAGCATACTCTGAATCTGATTCTTGCATAATTGAGGAGGCCTATTCGCGAAGCCGGACAACCGATTTGCTGCCTCATCTATAGTTGCGGGAGGCCTTCTGCAAAGACGAAGTTGATCGGAAAGTCCTATTTCCAATTCGATCCAGACAGCCAAAGGATGCTGTTTTAACTCAGCATCAGTGAGATTTTCTTTGATTGGACTATCCAGAGCGTCTGACAGCGATTCTACTATGTCTTGCAGCTTTATGTTTGGATTGGTTGCACGCTCTAGACTTTCATCAATAACAGAATCTGGTAAAATTTCTGTGCCAAAAAGCCGCGAAGCAACGCCAGATACTACAACAGATTTTTCCTCATCATTTCCTTCGCTAGACATGGTTGCCGATGTCCCGATACAAATTGGCGCTTTGCTATTGCAGAGCTTTTCTTTAACTCTGCGCATAAGCATTGCAACATCTGCTCCCTGCCTTCCACGATAGGTATGCAGTTCATCAAGAACTATAAACTCTAGGTTCTCTGCATTCTCGATAACACGCTTATCACGCTCGTTTTGTCGAGTCATAAGGAGTTCGAGCATCATAAAATTCGTCAACAGTATATCTGGCTTTGATTCCTTAATGATTTCTCTCTCAGCATCAGATTCTTGCCCTGTATATCTGGCAAAAGTTGGCTTCAAATTCTTCGGCAAATCTGATTGCTCAACAAATTTCTCTAATTCCTTCAGCTGACTATTGGCGAGGGCATTCATTGGGTAAATGATAATTGCCCTTGTTTTCGGTGTTTCTCCGTTTGCTCTAGCTCTAACAGCCGCATCAATAATAGGAATAAAAAAGCAAAGAGATTTACCTGATCCAGTACCAGTTGTAACAACGTAACTTTTCTTCGATGATGCCTTAACAACAGCTTGTGTCTGGTGCCTATGAAGAGTTATAGGATTACCGTTGATCCTAAAAATCTTTGCTGTATTTGGGTGCAATATTTTATCTGAAACCAAATCCGAAATACTTGAACCTGATTCAAAATGCGGATTTATGCTGATAAGTGGCTCTGGCCAGAATTTTCTACTGGCATAAATTGCATCAACCTGTTCACGAATATCGGTGGATTTTATTTTGGTAAATGAACGCGTGAAAAGCTCATAGTCTGTTACCAATGATGAATCTAAATTAAATACGTCCATGCTAGTTCCTTGTGATGCTACGGTCTGTTCCTTGCTTGTCCCTTAATCCACTTATCAATCTCGCTTTTGCGGAAGCGCCAAGACCCGCCGACCTTGAAGCCGGGAACAGCGCCTTCTGCCGCCAAGCGGTAAAGCGTCTTTTCTGCCATCTTCAGATAAGCAGCGAGTTCACGAATGGTCATCACGTCTGTTTCCACAGAATCACCCTCAATACGGATTGGATGAAGAGAAAATAGGGGAAAAGCGGGGAAGTGACAAGCGATTCAATCGCTTATTCTTAGCGTTGCGGTTCTTTATCCCCGGCCTTTGTCGTGGGAGCGGCCTTTTTCGGGGCTTGCGACGCGCTGAATGTCAGCCGCTTTTGGCCGTTCAGCCATAGCGCGGCCAAGGCTGAGATAATGCGCGGTGTGTTCCCGCAGGTTTTGCAACACACTATAGTGTTCAGCCTTCACAGCCTTGTATTGATCCTGAAGCTTCTGGCGTTCTTGAAGCTGTCTTTCTATGAGAAATTGCTTTTGCTCCCGGTCGCGCTTTTCGCATAGTTTGGCCTCAGCCTCATTCTCTATGCGGGTTTGCTGATATTTGCCTGTCAGCCTGTGCCAGATACCGAGCAAGCCCCGCGCCATACGGTCAGAACGCTGTTTGGTTTCTTGCGCTTTGCGCTGATCGTGAAACTCTTTCATCTTATCGCGCTCTTCGCGGTGCTTCTGGCGCATCGCAAGGCGTTCCCGCAAGATAGGTTCAGCTTCCCTGCGTAATTGTTCCCGCACGGTCTTTTGATGGTTTTCGAGCGTCTTGGTCATACGCCGTGCAAGGTTCTCCCGTGTCACGGCCACCGAGGGCAGGTTAGCGCCATCGCCCAGACGCTCTTGCAGTTGCTTGGTATTCACGCCGATAGCACGGGTCAGGGAATAGACTTCTCCGAAATAATCCAAGGCAACGAAGGAACGGCTATCGCCCTTAGCCAGATAGAACCCGCGTTCTTCCAGCGCTTTGGTAAATGTTTTGGCGTTGTCCGAAGCAGCCCAGCATTCTTTGAGCAGGGCTTTTATAGCCCTTGGGTCTTCGCCAGTGCGCTTGGCCTGTTGCCATTCCGCCATCGTGAAATTCTCAGGATTGCGCTCCTTGCTATCTAAAAAGCCACGGGGCATCTCCCAGCCATGCTCAAGATAAAGCTGCTTTGAAATATCCCGCAGCTTCATTTTGAAATGGGGCATGTCTATCGCCTTCATGTTGTCCGCATCAATGCGCGACCAGACGCAATGGGCATGGCGGCGACCATCTTTCTCATGGAAGATAATGGCACGGGGCTGGTCTTCCAGCCCCAGCTTCTTTTCAATCTTCTCAATCGTGTTTTCAAAGATATGGATAGGGACGGATTCTCCCTCAGGTGGACTCAGGCTCAGAGAGAACAGGTATTTCTGGCAGCGTGTGCCGGAAGATATAGCCTCAATCTCCCTAAGCGCCCCTTCCAGATCGTCAGCAGAAAAGCCCCGCAGCTCATGCAGGTCAATGTGGTCATTGTCGTCCTCATTGAGCAGGTGCAGCGCAAGCGCCGTTGCCCCGGTTCTTTTACTGGCTTTGAGGATCATTTATTCCTCTTTTTGCTGATTAGCCCCAAAGCCGCGACAAGGGTTTCACGCATCCACATGATTTCCGTGTAAGCCTCACGGATCATCTTTTCGGTATCCGGGGTTACATCCAGCGACCCTGTATGAACGGCCTTGGCCAGTTGGTTCAGGTTATTGGCCAAGTGCGCCTTGCCCAATTCAGCCAAAAGCTGGGCAAGTGCTTGCCTGTCTTCAACAGGGGGTTTTAGAACTTTTCTTCGTTCCTCTGGGTCAGCCAGAACCTTTTCCCGAATATATGCGCCAAGCGACATATTTCCGGCGGCTTGCTGTAGCTGCGCCCGTTCATCAAAAGAGAGCCTCAAGGAAAAAGGTGGAAACCGTCCGTGTTCGTTTTTCTTAGCCATTGCTTTGCGTCCTCGCTAAGCATGGGTCAGTACGAACGGCTCTCCCTATATCGGCAGGCGATACAAACGGTTAAGCAGCCCGTAGATTGACTCCAATGCTTTGTTGGAGTCGCTCAAATCCAAGATGACCGAGTATTCCCTGATTATCGGCATTATTGTTAAGGTGGCATCGGTCTCCCGCAACCATCTTACCGGAGAAATTTTCAGGGCGGTTGCGGTCCCCCGCAACCAATACTTTCAATAGCTTACATCACGTTTCGACTGTAGCTCAATTCCCCAAAGTAGGCAATACGTAGGCGGTGGGTTTGTCTCAACCACCCTATGCAGCATTATCTAATGAGCGTGTGCCCACTATTGCTGCCGCTCGTATCGCTGAAGGCAGCTCTGGGATTGCTTCAATCCTCATCATCATATTGTGGTGCGGCATGTGATTGGTCTTTTCAAAGACTCCCCTGAATACGTCAAGATACCGCTCAACCGCAGATTCATCCGCCGATATATATTCATTCCCCGTTATCTACAATTGGCCCGTTTAACAACCCCTGAAGCAAATTAGAATGAACTGCGGAAGCGCTGCAGGGCCGCATGAACCATTCCTTCCGCACTGCCGCTATCAGTATATTGCTGGCGCAGCCAGTGGGCGTCGCTGCCTGTATGGGCGAGCTGTGCCAGATGCTCCAGCGCGGGCAGGCTTTCCAGTGCTTCGGCATAAGGTTCCATTTTGCGTAGCGAGGTAAGTATATCTTCACGCAGGGAGAGAGTTTCGTAGGTTTTTGGATGCACGATGGATCCCTCTAAACCGAAGCGGCAGGCCTGAAAGCGGTTGTAATTATAAACGAGGTAATCATCTTCCTCAGGTGCTGGCTCCTTGCACTCCAGCAGGTACTTGCACAGTGCCTGTAAATAGCAGGCCAGCGCTGCTGCTCTTTCCACGCTAAGCGGCGTATCGCAGACACGTAATTCTATCGTACCGTATTCCGGCTTTGGCCGGATATCCCAGTAGAAATCCTTCATGCTGCTGACAATACCGGTATGTTCCATTTTGGTGAAGTATCCGCTTACAAAAGCATCCCAGCTTAAAGTGAAGGGTGCGCGCCCGGAAAGCGGGAAAGCAAACACTGAATTAAGCCGCGCCGAATTAAATAATGTGTCGCGTCCCTGCACAAAGGGCGAAGAAGCGGAAAGAGCTATAAAATGCGGTATATAGCGATTCAGCGCATGCAGCAGGAAAAGTGCATCATCGCCGGAGGCGCAGCCAATATGCACATGCTGCCCGAAAATAGTGAATTGCTTGGCCAGATAGCCGTAAAGCACTGATACCTCGTGGAAGCGCGGCTTAGAAAATATTTTCTGCTCTGACCAGTGCTGGAAAGGATGAGTGCCGCCGCCGCAAATGCCAAGGTTTAATCTGTCTGCCGCGCTGACTAGCGTATCCCGCATCTGGTGCAGCTGTTGCAGCAAGTCCGTATGATGATGATGGATACCTGTGGCAATCTCAATCATGCTTTCGGTGATTTCCGGCACCACCTGGCCGGGGAAGGGTGTTCTTTCCAGCAGATGCAATAAATCAGGGCTGGCCGCAGTTAAATCAAAGTCCGAGAGGCTCACCAGCTGCAGTTCCAGCTCTACGCCCATCGTGAGTGATTCAGAAGTATGAAAAGGTTCAAGCGGCATGTTCCGCCTCCGTTTCATTGGCGAGTTTTAAAGCGCGCTGCGTAATAATCGGGCCGAAAACTTCCATCAACAACGTCATGGCAGCCAGTGCAGCAAGCTCATCGACGTAGGAAATTCCCAAATAACGTGCCTGCTCCAGCACCAGTATAACAAACACTGAGATGGGAGATAAAGCCAGTCCGGTCAGTACTCCCTTACGCAGAGAAATACCGCTCACATGAGCAAAGGCGGCAACACTTAGCGTTTTGGTCAGCATTCTTATGCCCAGCAGCACCAGGCCGAGGCCGCATCCCGTCAACACCCGCTGCCAGTCCAGCATTGAAACAACAAAAACAAACAGAAGCACTGTCAGTAACTCACCCAATGCGCCGAAGTTGCGCTGGGTCTGACGCAGCACGACGCGATAATGTCGGGCCACCAGTCCAAACGTCAGTGTCGCCAGCACAGGGGAGAGGCGTGCTTCATGGGTGAGTGCCACCAGCAATATCACCGCCAGCGCAAAAGCGAGTGTCCCTTCCTGGCCCAGGTTGCCCAATTTACGCAGGAGAGCCGGAAAGAGAATTCCAAAGAGCCCACCCAGCAAAGCAGAAATTAGAAAAACCATTACCCCGTTCGACAATGCATCCCAGAGACTACCGGAGTCCCTGAAGACTGAAAACCCGACAATGACTTTAAAAATAAAAACAGCCATCACGCAGTTAATTGCTGTCAGATGCAACAGGCGTTCTGTCACCTGACCTGAACTGCGCTGCTCATTAACTACCCGCATCACACCCGCCGGAGAAGTGGACATTGCCAGCGATGCCAGCAACAGCGAGTGGATCAGGGATACGCCATAGGCGGCAGCTGTTATATAGACCAGTATGAACGTAGCCAGCGCTTCCGTCAGGCCAGATACGCCAACCCATGGATTAGTACAGAGCCAACGCAGATTGATGCGGTAGCCAAGCTCAAACAGGATCAGCCCGAAAGCAATATTCGCAAGTAACAAAAGCGAGCCATGTTCCATGGCGGGTAGAAATCCTGCTTGTGCAGGAGCTAGCAAAAATCCCACCAGCCCATAGATGCTGATGCGGGGAAGTTTTGTCCAGCGTGCGCCAAATTCTCCTGCAATCCATGCAAAAGCAATTGTAAGTGGCCAAACGATATTGGCAGGAAGCGAAAATAAATCAGGCATAAAAACTTTCCGGCGCTGAAGGCTAACGGAATTTCTCAATAATTAATAATAATGAGCCAGCGTAACCTCGTCTGGCAGAAAAACAAGCATAAGCAGCCCTGGTGCATAAATGGTGCAATTCGTTGTGAAGCGTTGACTCTTCTATAAAGAGTCAGGGACATTGTTTTTGCAGAATGTTATTGTATCTGGCTGTTCAAATGATTCACCGCTTAAGTAACCCCGAAAGGAAAACATATGGCTGTAAGAGAGAAATCCAATGAGATTAGTATCATGCGAATATATGACGCACCTTTGAAGGCAGTCTGGGAAGCTTGGGTTGAGCCTGAGCAGGTGGCTCAATGGTGGGGACCGCGCGGATTTACTCTTACCACGCACGCCAAGGATTTAAAAGCGGGCGGCTACTGGGATTACACCATGCATGGGCCAGATGGTGCGGATTATCCCAACAAAACGAAATACCTGGAAGTGGAAGAGTTTTCGCGGCTGGTTTATGATCATGGCGGCAATGATAATCAACCTCCATTATTCCGCGTAACAGTGAATTTCTCTGAGGAAAAGGACAAAACCGTTATGGATATGCGCATGTCCTTACCCACCCCTGAAGCAGCAGAAGAGATAAAGCAATTGATTAAAAGGGCAGGTGGGGACAGCACCTGGGATCGACTGGCCGAATATCTTGAGAAGAAAATGCGAGACAAAGAGGTATTTGTCATTACCCGCAGCTTTGATGCTCCTATTAAAACAGTGTTCGATATGTGGACCCGGCCGGAGCATCTTTCGCAATGGCTGCCAACAACCGGATTCACAATGCAGTATATTCGTGCGGACATCCGCCCGGGCGGCAGCACCTTCTCTTCATGGACTGGAAATAATTTCACTATGTATGGCCGCGCGGAATATATCGAGATCCAAAAGCCTGACCGCATTATATACACACAGCAGTTTTGTGACGAGAATGAGAAACTCTCCCGTCACCCCATGGCGCCGACCTGGCCAGCGACTAAACATACAACGGTAACTTTTACAGATGAAGGCGCAGATCGTACCCGGGTAACGGTGAGATGGGAGCCTTACGGTGAAGTAACGGCAGAAGAAATGGCGACATTTGTTCAGGCCAGAGCTGGGATGACACAGGGATGGAGTGGTTCTTTTGACAAGCTGGAGGAGTACCTTCGGGCAACAGCAGACGTATTACAGCCGAGGCAGGCAAGAGCCTGATAAGAGGAAATAGCCGACAATTGGCCATCATTTTTCCTATTATTAACTCTTGTTAAACTTCTGGCTGGTAATCTGACGTGAATTTAATGCGGTTAGGTTGATCATGTAGGTCAACTATAGTTTTAATTCAATGGGTTTGCATATCAGCGGCGCGTTGGAAAAGACAGGTGATTCTACATGGTTGGCATTTCAGGTTTCCAAAATTCTTCTGTAGCCCAGGCGCTTTATGGTGCGCATAAAAGCACTGCCGGCTCGATAGCGAAGCTCAGTTCCGGAAAACAGTTTACGCAGGCGTCTGACAATGTCGCGGCGCTCTCGATCGCCACCCAGATGGCTTCCGAACTTTCAGGCATGCGCGCGCAGTATCAGAATGCCGCCATGAGTGATGCAATGCTGCAGATTGCCGATGGCGGACTTAATCAGATCGGCACCATGCTGCAACGTCAGCAGGAACTTGCAATGCAGGCGAGCAACGGCTCGCTAACGAATCAGCAGCGTGGTTACCTTAATCAGGAATTCCAGTCGCTTTCCGCCGAAATTAATCGCATCGCCGGGAATACCAATTTCAACGGCATCAATCTTTTAAGTGGCGGCGGCAACGCAGTGCAACTTGCACAGACCAATGCCACGGCGGCTGCTTTTACCGGCGGCAGTAATAATACTTTTTCAGCGGCTTCAACAAGTGCGGTCCAGGCATTCAGCACAACGACGGGCGGTAGCCTTGCGGGTAATGCAGCGACTGGTCAGTTGCAATTTGTAGACGGTAATGGCAATGCGCTGGCAAATAGTGCATTCAATACGGTGAATGGCGCTGTTTCCGGCAAATTTGACAATTTCTCGATCTCCAATGTCAGTTACGGCACGGCCGCAACAGTTAATGCCAGCATTAATGGCGTTCAGTTTAGCGGCGTCGCTGCGGATGGTGCCACCAGTGTGCGGGTAACTGACGGCCATGGCACATATATGGAGTTGGCTTTAAGCAATTTTGATCTAAGCAGCGACGCGACGGTGAATATTTCGCAGGCGCAATTAGGCACTGATTTTGCCAATACCTCGATTCAGCGCACCAGTACGGTGGGGGCGAACTTCAGTGGTACGGCATTGCAAGGCGTAACAGGAGGCGCGGGTGGGGCAGCAATGCTACGTGCCGATGATCCAACCGCCAGCATCAGCAATTTCCGGTTTGCCGGTAGTAGCGGTGCGAATAACAATACGCTGACTGTGCAGGTTAATGGCGAAACTTATACAGCAACCGGTGTGAGCGACAGCATCAATGCCGGTGATGTAATTCGCTTCGAGCGTGGCGATGGCCAGGCTCTGCAAATCGATTTTACCGGTCTAAGCAAAAATTTGACCAATATACGTACGAATGCTTCTGAACAGGCTGGCTTTGTGAATGCCTTGAATACAGGATTTTCACGGGCAGCTGGCGGCGGTAACGCCGGTATCGGGAATGGCTCAAGCGATATTGCGCTTACTTTAGGTAATGCAACGGCGACTTCGCTTTATCAGGGCCAGTCATTGGATATTTCCAGCGCGGCAGGTGCGGCAAACGCAGCTGGTGTGCTTAGCGGCGCGCTCAACAATGTCACATCGCTTCGCGCGAATATTGGAGCATTGCAGGCGCGCGTTGGCAGCGTGGCATCACAGCTGCAGGATGCCATGATTAATACCGAAAGCGCCCGCGCTGCACTGGAAGACACAGATTACGCCAAAGAATCCAGCTCGCTGGTGGCGGCCCAGTTACGTGCAAGAATGGCAGCGGCGATTCAAGCCCAGACCAACCACATGAGCGGTTCAATGCTGAACTTACTGGGATAAAATTCACAATAGCGACGGAAACAAAAAACTGGGGCAAGGGGCAATAAGCTGCCCCAGTTTTTTTATGTCTAGTGTTTTAAAAGAAATTATCGCTATCAAGCCCAAGAAGCTTGGCCAGTTTTGGATGGATTTCAACCAGCCCGTGCAAGGTTTTTGCAGATTTATTTATTTTCTTATGCTTCGATTTTGTTTGGTTAGCTGCGTAACTATCTGCGGCTTGGTCGACGGAAGAGGATACATCGTTCTCTTCTGCATTTCCGGTTGCTTTGCTATCAGCAGAGGAATGTCCAGATCGAGAAGCGGTAGTAGCCGTGCTAGTTGTTCTGACCATTCCGACAGAAGGTTCCTGAGAAGTGTGTAGGAAAGTGCTGGGCAGCTGACTAACGCTCACCATGTTGTCGTTGCCTGAAGGCGTAGTCGGATCAACAGGATCACCACCGCCATTTTCGGGTGGCACAGGCGGTTGCGGCGGTTCTGGAGTAACCGGTGGCTGAGGTGGTTCAGGTATGACAGGCGGCGGGGTAGGGGTTGTGCCACCGCCAGAACCGCTGCTTCCGCCACTTCCACCGCTGGGTGTTGCAGTTACAGTCAGTGTGCCTAGCGGGTTGGTATAGTGTAAATCGTAATTATTATCGCTGCCTCCAGCAAGATTAAGCCCATAAGAACCCGGTGTTGTAGCACCTGGAGAAGTTATGCTCGGCAATACATCGATATCTCCGGCTCCCTCGCCCGGAACAAACCCGCTGTAAGAAAGATCAAAAGAAGGATCCGGCGCACCTTGCGCACGCGTTGGAGCGGGATTTAGCAGGGTCACGTCCAGTTGCTTTTTATTAATAATAAGCGTGCCATTGGTAACATCTGCTGCAAGATTCAGCGTATAGTTGTTATCGCTGAAGGCACCAATGCCAAGGCTATAGCTGCCGGCATTATTTTTTGCCCCTGCAGTTGCGCCGCCATAAGTGAAGGTGATGCTATCCAGGTCGACACTGGTTTCGCCACTTACCAGGTTACCCCAGGTAACATCGCTGGCAGTGAGAGTGGGGGTAAGGTCGCCATAAGTCTGCGCGGCTGGGCTATTAACGCTGGCAGTCAGTGAGCGTTTATTGACTGTCAGGGTGCCGTTAGTAACGGCTGTCGCAAGATTTAATGTGTAATTATCATCGCTGAAGGCACCGATACCAAGGCTGTAGCTGCCAGCATTGTTTTTTGCTCCTGCGGTTGCGCCGCCATAAGTGAAAGTGATGCTGTCAATATCTGCGGAGCTATCGCCGCTATACATATTACCCCAGGTGACATCGCCATGGCTCAGGGTCGGGGTGAGATCGCCATAGGTGCCCGTCTGGTTGCCCACCGTGGCGGTGAGGGTGCGCTTGTTGACCGTTAGTGCGCCGGCAGTGAAGCTAAAGTCATACCCCAGGACCGAGCTTAGCGTGCCCGTGGCGCCGTTAATGGCATAGGGCCCACCTGCCACGCTGCTGCCCGCCGTGTAGGGCGTGCTGTAGCTTGCCGCACCGGTGAGGCCGATGCTGCCCCAGCTGTCACCTGCCAGCAGGCCGGAAGTGTAGGTATAAGAACCCGTCCCGCTATAACTATCCCCGTAAGTCACCGAGTCATTGCCTACGGTCAGTGTCAGTGTTGGCCGAGTGGATGTGGCATAGATAAAGCGGTTGCCTGCACCGATGCCCGCAGGCGGATTCCCCGCATAAGCCTTGTTGAACTCGGAAGCCGTAGGCATCAACCCATTGCGCGTATTGCCTGCTGGATCTGCAGAATAGACCAGCCAGCGGCCCGAAGCTGCCGATAATGCCGAAGCGCCTACCGCATTTACAAAATCATCCCCCGCCACCAGTACAATCGCATCGCCTGCAGCAGTGCTCACCAGCAGCGCATCAAGGTAAAGGTCTTTCGCCAGCCCGCTGATAAAGGTCAGCTTCTCACCAAAGCTATGTGCCGTGTTGACATGCACGTCGCCGGAGGTGGCGGAATCGCCGATAGTCAAAGAACCGGCGTTGATAAAGCCCAGCTCGGTATCGGTCAGCGACAACCCCGTCGAAGCAGCGGCAGAACCGATATTAACCGCCGTATTCGCCGTCTTGGCTTTAAACGTCACCCCGCCAGTAGTCTGCACCGAAGCATTAGCCAAAGTCACATCATCCGCCGCAAATGTGAAGTCGCCCGTCGCCGTGCCGCCACCAATCGTCACCGTCGCCCCGGCGGTAGCGAATGCATTCGAAGTGCCAGCTCCTTTGGTGCCATCGATCAGTAGATCAGCAGAACCCGTGAGATTAATGTCGGCATCGCTAAACAGATACACACCATGGTTGGTGGTGCCGCCGGCGCTTCCTCCTAGCCCTGTCAGTGACACATCACCATCCACCGATGTGATAGTGGTGCCGGTGCCATTCACATAAATACCATGGCTGGTGGCGGTGCCGTTACCCCCTGTACCTTGCAGGGTTATTTTACCTGCGCCGACGCCGGTGCCTGTGGAAATCAAATCTGAATCGGAGAATATTCCGATGCCGGCATTGAGAGTGCTGGTGCCGCTGCCGCCGCCCTGGCCGATCAATAGGATGTCACCATCGACGGTGGAGACGGTGCTGGAAAGTACATCAAGACCATAATTCGTGGTGCCACCCAGCGCGCCGGTGCCGCGAATCGTGATATTCGCTGCGTCGCTACCAGTGCCGGTGGAGGTAACCGCCACGCCATTATAAAGATAGGTGCCGACATTGGAATTCGAGCTGCCGTTACCGGCGATGCCGGTAATATCAATATCGCCGTCCACAGAGCTGATCAACGCACCGGCACTTTCGATAAAGATGCCGCGATTACTGCTGGTGCCAGTGCCTCCGGTGCCGGCCAGCGTAATCGTGGCGGCGTGAGCGCCGGTGCCGGTGGAGAGAACCTGCGCACTCGTAATATTAATACCTGTGCTTGTATTTCCGGCGGCATTGCCACCCCGGCCGGTGATATTGATAGCGCCATCCACCGCGCTGATGGTGGAAGTGCTAGTGGTAAAATTCACGCCGTAATTATCGTCGCCGCTGCCATTGCCGCCGGTGCCGTTGAGCGTGATGGTTCCCGCATTCGCACCTGTACCGGTAAGAGTGATGTCGGTATTGGTAACGAGATGTATGCCGTGGTTCGTGCTTGTGCCATTGCCGCCAATGCCGGTGAGGCTGATATCGCCATCCACCGCAGAGAAAGCAGTGTTGCTTGCGCTAATACCAATATTACTCGTAGTGCCGCCATTACCGGCGGTGCCATTAAGCGAGATATTCCCCGCGCCGGCACCCGTGCCGGTTGACGTGAGGGCGACCGAAGCTAATCTAATACCTATATTATTCGCGGCACTTCCTGCACCGCCCTGGCCGGTCAGACTGATATCGCCATCGACGGTGGTAATAGAAGTGCCGGCATCTTGAAGACTAATACCGTAATTATTGCCGGTGCCTGCTGCACCAAAGCCGCTCAGCGTGATGTTCGCCGCATTCGCGCCCGTGCCGGTAGAGACAAGATCAAAATTATCAAAAATACTAATTCCGGCATTAGTACCACCCGTAGCCCCGGCACCGGCATGGCCGGTAATGTTGATCGCGCCATTGACGGCTTCGATGGAACCATGGGCGGTATTACCGTCCAACATTACCCCGTAGTTACCTGTAGTGTTGGTGCCGCCCGTTCCGTCCAGCGTAATGGTACCGGTATCGACCGTGTTACCGGTGGAATAGATATGGCTGTCGCCCGATAGAGAAATACCGCGATTGCTGCCCGCCGTGGTGCCATTGCCGCCAATACCAGTCATCAACACATCGCCATCGACCACAGAAAGAGTGCTGCTCGCCTGCTGGATGCCGTAATTCTGCTGGCTGCCATTGCCGCCCGTGCCATGCAGCGTGATATTGCCTGCGCCGGCGCCGGTGCCGGTGGACGAAATAGCGGTATTCGCTAAGTAAATACCGTAGTTTATATTGCCACTGCCATTTCCGCCTACACCTGTGAGAGAGATGTCGCCCGCTACGGCGGTGATGTCCGTTCCCGCATCTTGCACATAAACGCCAAAATTGCTGTCTGTTCCGTTGCCGCCGGTGCCGTTCAGCGTGATACTGGCGGCATAAGCGCCGGTGCCGGTGGAGATGATATCGGCAGTGTTATCTAACAACACACCGTAATTATCAGAACCGGTGCCATGACCGCCATGACCGGTAAGACTAATAGCACCGTCTACCGCGCTAATTTGGGTGCCGGCGCCGGTTACATAAACACCGTGATTGCTGTTAGTTCCGGCGCCTGCCGTACCGTTCAGCGTAATCGTGGCGGCATTCGCGCCCGTGCCGGTGGATACCACGTCCGCATCGCCACTGACCTGAATCCCGTGATTGCTTGTCGTTCCTGCTGCGTCTGCTCCCCGGCCAGTAAGCGTGATGCTACCTTCGACAGCGCTGATTAGAGCGCCGCTATTGACCACGACGCCGCGATTGCTGTTATTGCTGCCGTTGCCTGCAACGCCTGTAATGGCAATTGCGCCGCGCGCGCTTGTGATAGAGGCGGTGGAGCCAGAGATAATAACGCCATAATTCGTGGAGGTGCCGTCGCCGCCGATGCCGTCGATGGTGATCTTTGCGCCATTAGTGCCCGTGCCGGTGGAGAAGAGATCGGTATCGCCCGAGAGGTACACGCCGTAGAGACCTCCGCTTGCCGCATTATTGCGGGCATGGCCGCGCAGCGTGATGTCGCCGGTGGTGCTGGTGATATCGGTGCTGCTCAGCGCTACCCCATAGATATTCCCACTCACGCCCCAGGCGCGGCCGGTATTACGCAGATAACTTAAATCACCCAGCACCGTACTGGCTGAACGGTTATCACCGCCGGAAAGAATCACCTCGCCGCCATTGGTAGTAATCGTATCATTGGTGAGAACCACTGAACCCGAGGAATCGGCATTCTTATCGGCATTGACGATAAGGCCCAGCTTACCATTGGTGGCATTCAGGGTAGAACCGTTAAGCAGGGAAGCATCCGCCGAGGCGATATAAACATTGCGATCCACGCCGTCATTATTCGTCAAACCCAACGTGTCGATACTCACCACACCCGTGCTGCTGTTCAGGCCCGAAGCACTGAAGATCATGCCCATATTACTGGCGTTAGTAATTGTGTTAACCGTTACCCCGCCGCCGTAAATCTCCAGGTTGCGCATATTGCTGAAATTCGCCGCGCCGAGATCCCACGTCGTCACCGTCACCAGCCCGCCGCCATCGACCGAATCGCCAATCACCATTTTGCTGAAGCCGCTGAAGAGTGCCAACTCGGCATTGCTTAAATTCAGCGTGCCGCTGGCGCTGTTGCCGTCGATGCCAATCGTGGTCGGCTCGGTTTTGGGTTTGATGGTGAGCGTGCCGGAATTCTGGAATGCAGCGCCGGTCGTCAGCGCGATATCATCAGAAATGAGAGTGATATTACCAGTATCGTTCGCGCCACCGATAGCAATCGTTCCGCCGGAGGTAGTAAAACCGTTGGAAGTGCTGGCGCCTTTGGTTGCGTCGATCGTTAAATTGCCATCGCCGTTGATGATGATGTCCGGATCGGTGAGGAAATAGACGCCATGATTTGCCGTGCTGCTGGCACCCGTAGCGCCCTGACCGGTGATGGAAATATCACCATCCTTGGAGTTGAGAGAAGCTCCTGCCCCAGACATAAGAACGCCGTAATTGCTGCTCGTGCCATTACCGCCCGTGCCAATGATCGTGATATCTGCTGCATCGGCGCCGGTGCCGCTGGAGGTGATAGTGGAATAAATCAGCGTACCTGCATTCGTGCTGCCGCCCGTGCCGCCCGTACCCTGAATTTGAATATCGCCTTTTTCGCTGGCAATGGTGGTGCCGGTGTTATTGAGGATAAACCCATAATTAAAGCCGCCGCTGGCATTGCCGCCCGTGCCGTTGAGCGTGATCGTCGCCGCGGCAGCCGTAGTGCCCGTCGAAGTCACATCCGCACCGCCTATCATCGCAATGCCGTAATTCCTGTCTCCGGCCCCCGCATTTTTGCCATAGCCGGTGATGCCGATGCTGCCATCGACAGCGGTAACGAGCGCGCTTGCATCCAGATATACCCCGGCATTGGTGGTGCCGCTGCCCGTGCCGCCCGTGCCGGTGATATTAATGGCACCTTTGGCACTATTAATGCTAGTGCCACTGCCTGTTAGATAAACGCCGTAATTGCTGGTAGTGCCGTTACCCCCAGTGCCGTTGAGGGTGATGGTCCCGGCATTCGCACCGGTTCCGGTGGAGGTGACGTCGGCACCGTTGTAAACGTACACACCGTAATTACTTGAACCGGAATTGGCGCCCGTGCCGGTGATTGCCACTGCTGCATCCGTGGTATTAATTTGCACGTCTGAACCCGAAAGCGCGACACCTGCACCACTAACACCCCCCCCGCGCCCTTCCAACGAGAGGGTGCCAAGCCCGCCGCCCGTGCCATTTGAGGTAACAGTGACGCCAGTGTTGAAGAAAATGCCGGGAGAGCCATTGGTAGAAGCTGCGCCACCTTCTCCATAGAGAGCGATGTTACCGCTGGCAGTAATGAAATCAACGCCGCCATAAGCGTAAATACCCCGCTGATTAACCGCCGCCGCGGCGCCCCCGATACCATTAATGTAAATATCGCCGCTGGTGGTGGTATAGGTGGCACGCGTCGTACTATAATTACGCAGTTCCATTCCTGTGCCGCCCGCCGCCAGCCCATGCCCGCGCAGATACATATCGCCTGCGCCGCTATTGAAGGTTACACCATCGGCAAGAATTCCCGTGCTTCCCCAGGCATAGCCAGTGTTTTTGAGGTAAGTGAGATCCGCCGCCGAGAGCCAGGTCTGGCCGCTATTGCCGCCGGAAAGGATAATATCGCCGCCATTGGTGGTGACAATGCTGCGGGAAGTATCGATTTTACCATTGCTGTTGCCATCCGTATCGGCATTGATGACAAAGTTCAGCGCGCCATTGGTGGAAACCACGCTGTTGGTAGGCGTAAACAGCGTATCCGCCGCACTACGGATGTAGAAATTACGGCTCACACCATCGTTATTCGTCAGCGATAAATTGTTGATATCCACCACGCCGGTGCTGGCATTGAGGCCGGATCCGCTGAAGATCATCCCAGTGTTCGTCGCGCCAG
>WBZO01001130.1_pt1 | contig 45011 bp, 41 predicted proteins | sample 5204261 | NCBI WGS metagenome assembly WBZO01 (sample SAMN12412400, study PRJNA552823) | activated sludge metagenome | isolation source: activated sludge from anammox sidestream of wastewater treatment plant... | place: USA: North Carolina | collected 2017-09
GACGGGCGACGGCATCGCGATGGCGTTCCGCGCGGGCGCCGAGATCGCGAACATGGAGTTCTACCAGTTCCACCCGACGACGCTCTTCCACCCGAAGGCCAAGACGTTCCTCATCACCGAGGCGCTGCGCGGCGAGGGCGCGATCCTGCGGCGGCTCGACGGCACGCCGTTCATGAAGGAATACGACCCGCGGCTCGAGCTCGCGCCGCGCGACATCGTCGCGCGCGCCATCGACCATGAGATGAAGCGCAGCGGCGCCGAGCACGTGCTGCTCGACATCACGCACAAGGATCACCACTTCGTCAAAGAGCACTTCCCCGGCATCTATGCAGAGTGCATGGGTTACGGGATCGACATCACGCGCGAGCCCATCCCGGTGGTCCCGGCGGCTCACTATCTCTGCGGGGGGATCACGACCGACCTCGACGGACGCACGACCATTCCCGGGCTCTGGGCGATCGGCGAGTGTGCGCACACGGGGCTCCACGGGGCGAACCGCCTCGCATCGAACTCGCTCCTCGAAGGGATGGTGTTCGCGCACCGCGCCGCCCAGGCGCTCGCGACGGTCGATCGGGGCAAGCCCTGGCCGGAGGTGCCGCTGTGGAACGTCGGCGAGGCGGTCCCGAGCGACGAGGCCGTCGTCATCACGCAGAACTGGGACGAGCTCCGCCGCCTGATGTGGAACTACGTCGGGATCGTCCGCTCCTCCAAGCGCCTCGAGCGAGCGAAGCGCCGCATCGCGCTCCTCCAGGAGGAGATCGCGGAGTACTACTGGAAGTACTTCGTCACGCGCGACCTGCTCGAGCTGCGCAACATCGCCACCGTCGCCCAGCTGATCGTCGAGTGCGCCGCGGCCCGGCGCGAGAGCCGCGGTCTGCACTTCACCATCGATCATCCGCACACCGATCCGACGATGGCACGTGACATGGTCGTCAAGCGCGGGGTGACGGCACATCTCGGCGCGCCGGTCACGCGCAACGGAGAGGCGTAGCCGCGTGGAGAGCACGCCGCCCGAGGTCGAGTCGCGACCGATGTCCTTCCTCGCGGCGGCGGGATGGACGCTCGTCGTCGTGCTGCTCTACACCTTCGCGCTGTCGGTCGCGGAGTCGCTCCGCGCGGGCGCGGTGTCGGACCTCGTGACGCGCACGACGTGCGGCGCGCTCGCGTACTCCCTGACGCTCTTCGTGATCCTGCGCGTGCACGAGCCCGACGGGTCGATCCGCCAGGTCCTCGCGCTGCGTCCGCCGCCGCTCGTGGCGGTGCCCCTGGCGCTCGTCGTCGGGGGAGGGCTCGCCGCGCCCGCAGCCTGGCTCGACAAGGTGCTCCTCGCGCGCTTTCCGTACTCGGAGCAGGAACAGGAGCTGCTGACGAAGGTGTACGGCGCCGCCACCTTCGACACGGGCCCGAAGCGGTTCGCGCTCGTACTGACGATGGTGGTCCTCTCGCCGATCATCGACGAGATGTTCTTCCGGGGCGCGCTGTTCACGCCGCTGCGGAAGGGGCGGCGCCTCGAGCCGGTCGTCCTCGCCACCGCGGCCTACGAGACGCTCGTCTCGACGCCCCATCCTCGCGAGATGCTCTCCTTCCTCGCCGTCGTGCTCGCGCTCGCGTGGATGCGCGGTCTGACGGGCAGCATCTTCCCCTCGATCCTCGCGCGCATCGCGTTCTTCGCGCCGCGCTTCGTCCCGATCGCGATCGGGAGCGAGCTCCCGACGCTCTCGAGGGGCATGCTCGCGGGGAGCCTCGGGGCTGCGCTGCTCTCGCTCGCGGCGCTCGCCGCCGTGAGCCGGCGCGATGCACGCGCGCTCGACGCACGTGCGACCGACGGCTGAGGCCGAGCGCGCCTGACCCGCCCCGGTCGGGGCAAACGAGCACGCTCGGTGTCGCTCCGTGCCGCGAAATCGCGGCGCGCGGGGCCCGCACCACCGGCACCTCGATTGCACCGAGGCGCGGGACATCGTCGAACCAGCCACCGCTCCGGCCAGAGCTGGAGCGCCTCTCGAAGGAGCCTCGCGTCATGCGCCCTCGTCTCGTCCACGGTCTCGCTGCCATGGCCGCCGTCGCCGTCGCCTGCAGCAACAATCCGAAGCCGCAGGAGCCCATCTCGAGCCCCGAGCCCCAGCCGGCGGGCGTCACCCTCGAGAACCCGCCGGGCAAGCCGTTCAACGAGCCGTCCGTCCAGCAGCCCGCGATGGAGACGCCGCCCCCGCAGCAGCCGATCACCCAGCCCGAGCCGCAGAAGCCGTTCTACGGGCCGGGGCTCACGTCGCCCGACGAGAAGGCGGAGGAGCAGGCGAAGGCGAAGCAGCCCGTGAAGTCGGACGGCGAAGCCCTCGGCGTCATGATGGCGATCGACGACGGCGAGGTGCAGATGGCGGAGCTCGCGAAGAAGCACGCCGAGTCCGCCGACGTGAAGCAGTTCGCGGGCATGCTGTCGACGCAGCATCAGCAGGCGATGGGCAAGCTGCGCAACCTGCAGGGCAAGACGAAGATCGAGCTCAAGGACAGCGACGCCGCGTCGATGATCAAGGGCGATTTCAGCCAGGACATGACGGCCCTCCGCGACAAGAAGGGCAAGGAGTTCGATCGGCTCTTCATGGACGCGCAGGTCCGGATGCACAAGGAGTCGATCGACGTCATCGACAACCGCGTCCTGCCGGGCGTGACGAACGGCCAGCTCAAGGCGTCGATCGACGCGTCTCGCCGGCAGATGAGCGACCACCTCGCGAAGGCGGAGAGCATCGTGAAGAAGCTCGAGCCGTCGACGACGGCCGCCCGCACCGACGAGAAGGGCACGAGCGGCACGAAGACCGACACCGCGAAGGGAAAGACCGACGCCGACGAGACGTCGAAGGAGAAGAAGGACTCCGGCGCGAAGCCGTGACCGTCGGCTCCGTCTCGCCCACGTCAGCGCAGCGTGCCCTGCGTCGCGCAGCTCGTCGTGAGCGAGGGCGACACGAGGCCGGTGATCGTCGCCGCACCGGTCCTCGTGTTGATGCGGATGCGACCCGCGCCGCCGCCGCCGCTCGCCGAGAACGAGCCGTCGGCGAAGTCGGGGTTGGGCGCGCCGTTCGTGCCGTCGATCTGCGTGCCCGCGCCGCCGTTGCCGCCGTTGCCGTTGGTCGCGTTCTGGCCGCCGAGCGCCGGGCTCGACGTGCGATTGCCCGGCTGCCCCGGCTGGCCGCCGGGGGCTGCGCCGCCGCCGCCGTTCGCCGTGACGCTTCCCTCGAGCGTGACGCTCGGCGCCTCGAGCAGGATCGCGCCGCCGCTGCCGCCGCCGCTGGTGTCACCGCCGCCGCGCGCGTCGATGAACCCGGTGGAGCGGACGATGATCTTGTTGCCGGCGACGAGCTGGATCGCGCCGCCGCCCTGCGAGGAGAGCAGCCCGCCGCCGCTCGATCCGCCCTGGAGCGGGATCAGCGTGGCGGTGCCGTAGGCCGCGCCGCCGGTGGCGCCGGTCTGGCCGCCATTCCCGCCCTTGCCGCAGAACGCGCCGCCGCCACCGGGGTTGTTCGTCGTCCCGTCCGCCGCCTTGCCCGCGCCCGGACCGTTGCCGTCCTTCGCGCTCCCGGATCCCGCGGCGCCGCCCGTCGTGCCCTCGTTGACGAAGAGACCGCCCTCGAGATCGATCGTGTCGAGCGCGACGAGGATCACCGGCCGCTCGCCGCGCACGTCGAGGATGCGGTCCTTCACGACCTTGATGTTTCGCGCGACGAACACCCAGTACTTCTGGTCGCCGCTCGAGGCCTCGAGCTTCTTGTACGTGGTGCCGGGAGCGTCGCAGCCGGCACGCCCGTTGTCGCTCGCGACGACCTGGGGCCCGCAGTCGTCGAGGACGAGATCCCCGAGCTCGCCGCCGAGCTGCGCGGCGAGGTCCGCGTCGTCGAGGTTCGACGGACGGAAGCCGAGTGGGCCCGAGCCTCCGTCGGTCGCGTCGCCGCCACCGGCATCGGTTCCGGTCGTCGACGAATCGGCGGCGCCCGCGTCGGTGTCGCCGGACGAAGACCCGCCACCACCGCCGTCACACGCCGCGGCGAGGAGGGATGCGAGAACGAGGGCCCCGAGGGAGATTCGCTTCATGCCGGGGATGGACTGTACGTGACGCGCGATGATTCAGCGCGTCACCTGTCCGGACGACGCCCGATCAGCTCTGGTACAGCGGCTCGATGAGTGCGAAGCGCACAACCGGCGACAGCCGGTAGCGCGTCTTGCCGTGCTCGCCGGCATCGCGAACGCGCTCGATCGCCGTCGGATCGCCGAGCAGATCGCGTACGCGCGAGATGAGGACGCGTACGCGGTGCTCCGCGTCCGCGGACTCCGGACCGGGGCCGCCTGCCGCACGGAGGATCTCCTCCGCCGAGAGGCCCTCGCGGGCGCGCCGGAGGAGCTGCACGACCAGGGGCTCGAGCGCGCGGCGCCGCTCGAGCGAGACCTCGCGCCCCTCGACGCGCAGCTGGTGGGCGATGGTGTCGACGATCAGCGTCGCTCCGTCGGTCGCGGTGTTCACCTCGGACGAGCGCACGCGGGTCACCCCCTGCGGCGTCGTCACGTAGATGAGCGACTCGCCCTCGGGGAGCATGTCGAACTCCGAGGAGTCGTCGGCGAACGCGGAGAGCGCGCCGGACGCGCCCGCGCTGGCCGGGGGCACGCTGGGGAAGGCCGAGCGCGAGGGCGGGGGAACGCTCGGAAACGCCGAGCGGGACGGCGGAGGAACGCTCGGGAACGATCCGCGCGGCGGCGGGATGCTCGCCGGCGCGACGCCGGTCTGGATCACGCCGATCATCTTCTCGGCGTAGCGCACGACGCGGCTGTCCCCGCTCTTGAGCGCCATGTTCCAGAGCGCGGCGCTCGGGTTGCGGTCGGGGAACACCCAGCCGTGGCGATCGCCCGAGAGGGCGGCCCGCTCGACCGCGACGCGCGCGGCCTTGGGATCGCCGAGGGCGATCGCGCAGCGCGCGATGACGAGGTTGAGCGAGCCGGTCACGAAGGCGTCGGGCAGGCGCTCGGCGTGCGGGGTCGCAGCCTCGATCGCCTCGCGCGGCTGGCCGCACGCCTCGAGCGTGCGCGCGCGCGTCGCCACGAGGTCCTGCTCGTCGATCGCGTCGACGTGGAAGAGCTCGGACCGCAGCTTGTCCGTCTTCGCCAGCCACTGCTTCGCGGCCTGCGCGCGGCCGAGCATGGCGAGGGCGAGGGTCCGGTGGCCCGCGAGCTGGTAACGGAGCGTCGGCTGCTCGAGATCGCCGAGCGCCGCATGCGCGTCGTCGAGCGCCTGGAGCGCGGCGACCGGACGGTCGGCGGCGATCTCGACGATCGCGAGCACGTCGTACGCGTCGGCATGGCGCCATCCCGCGGCGATCTCCCCGGCGATCTGGCAGGCCGTCGCGGCGTTCGCGCGCGCGTCGTCGAACTGACCGATGGACCCGAGCGCGATCGCGAGGTTGCCGTGCGCGCGCATCGCGGCGAGCCCGCGTGCGGCGGAGCGCTGGAGCGCGGTCGAGTAGTGCCGCGCCGCGGTGCGCGGGTCGGCGAGCCTCATCGCGAGGTGACCGAGCGACATCGAGACCGCGACGCGCCAGGCGCCGTCCTCGAGACGCTCGGCGACGTGCTCGGCGAGGCGCAGCGCGGCCTGGGCCTGCTGCACGCGGTTGAGGCGCAGCTCCAGCTGGGCGCTCGTGAGGTGCATGTCGAGCTGTTCCCGCAGCCCCGTCCCGCGAGGGGCGACGGCCAGCGCACGCGACGCCTGCCGGAGCTCCGACTCGGCGTGATCGGCGCGGCCGTCGATCGTGCAGAGGATCGCGCGCTCGATGGCGAGGCGCGCGGTGTCGAGGGGGTTCCACGACGACGGCGAGCTCGGGAGCGACGCCGCGAGCTCGCGCGCCCTGTCGACGCGCCCCGTCTCGCGATAGGCGCGGAGCAGACGGACCGCGAGCGCCGGGTCCAGGCGTGCGCGACCGGTGAGCATCTGCTCGGTCCACGTCACGAGGAACTGGGACTCGTCCGCGGCCGCCAGCCGATCGAGCAGCTGGGTCACCGCGGCCATCGGCAGCGTGTCCATCCCCGGCGGAGCGGAGAGCCTCCCGCCGTCCATGCTCGGCGGAGGGACGCTCCCGCGTTGCGAAGGCGGAGGAATGCTCCCACGCTGCGACGGAGGCGGAACGCTGCCGCGCGTCGAAGGCGGAGGAGACTGCGTCCGCGACGGCGGGGTCGACGGAGCCGGCCCCGGAGGCGGAGGGATCGTGGGCAAGAAGGCGCGGCGCGCCATGCGGGGATCTTACCTACCTTCGAGGTCTCAATCCACTAGCGATGACGTCTTTACGTCGCCTTGCGTCACAGGTGACGTCTTCCGCAGCCGTTCCGAACCCTGCAGCCTTGGAGTAAGGTGCGCCCGCGATGCAGCAAGCGGCTCCGGATGCACCCGCCCCGATCGCGACCGACGGCCTGTCGCCCGCGGTTCGGCACATCGTGCGCCTGCGGCTCGTCTCCGCGCGGATGGTGCTCCTCCAGCGCACCGAGCGGGTCGCCTCCCACCACGCGTCGATCGGCGAGGAGGCCGCGATCGTCGGGGCGGCGCTCGCCGCACGCGACGGCGACTGGGTCTTCCCCGGAGCCCGGGAGTGGGGCGCCGCGCTCGTCCGCGGGGTTCCGCTCGCCGACTACGTGCATCATGCATTCGGCTCGCGCGCGGCACGCGCGAAGGGGCACGCGCCGCCGGACTTCGTCGCCTCGCGCAGCGCCCGCGTCGCTCCGGCGAGCGGCGTCGCGGGTGCGCACCTCACCCAGGCGGTCGGTGCGGCCTGGGCGGCGAAGATCAAGAAGGACGACGTCGCGACGCTCGCCCTCTTCGGCGTGGAGGCGACGACCGGCGGCGACTTCCACAACGCGATGAACTTCGCCGGCGTCTTCAAGGCGCCGTGCGTGATGGTGTGCCGGCACGACGGCGCGATCGACGTCGCGGCCAAGGCCGTCGCCTACGGCGTGGCGAGCGCGAAGGTCGACGGGATGGACGTCGCCGCGGTGCAGAAGATCGTCCGTGCCGCGATCGAGCGGGCCGCGGCGGGGCAGGGGCCGACCTTGATCGAGGCGATCACGCGGCCGGTGACCTCGCTCGACGACGCGGCGCTCGCCGGTGACGCGGTGCTGGGGGAGCTGCCCCGGGACGAGGCGTTCGTCCGCGAGGTGCGCGCCGAGCTCGACGCGGCGATCGCCGCCGCCGAGTCCGCGGGCCCGCCGGATCCGAGCACGATTTTCGAGGACGTTTTCGCCGCGCCTCCGGCCAGCCTCGCGGCGCAGAAGAGGGAGATCTCGCAGTGGCGCAGATGAACATGGTCCAGGCGATCAACGACGCGCTCCGCTTCGAGATGAAGAAGGACGAGCGGATCGTCGTGCTCGGCGAGGACGTCGGGCGCGTGGGCGGCGTCTTCCGCGTCACGCAGGGGCTCTGGGACGAGTTCGGCGACGACCGCGTCGTCGACACGCCTCTCTCCGAGGGAGGCATCCTGGGAACCGCCATCGGCATGGCGCTCTACGGCCTCGTGCCGGTGCCCGAGATCCAGTTCGCCGACTTCATCTTCCCCGGCTACGACCAGATCGTCTCCGAGCTCGCGAAGATGCGCTGGCGCTCGGGCGGAGAGTACGCGGCGAAGATGGTCGTCCGCACGCCCGTCGGCGGCGGCATCCGCGGCGGGCTCTATCACTCGCAGTCGCCCGAGTCGCTCTTCATCCACGTCGCCGGGCTCAAGGTGGTCTGCCCCGCGAGCCCCGCGGACGCGAAGGGCCTGCTCCTCGCGTCGATCCGCGATCCGGATCCGGTGCTCTTCTTCGAGCCGAAGCGGATCTACCGCGCCGCCCGCGGCGAGGTGCCCGACGGCGATTACACCGTCGAGATCGGCAAGGCGCGCGTCGTGCGCGAGGCGAAGAAGACGGCGAGCTCGCGTGGTGCGGTCACCGTCGTCGCGTGGGGAGCGATGCTCTACGAGGCCATCGCCGCCAGCGAGAAGGCCGCCGAGCAGGGCATCGAGACGGAGATCATCGATCTCCGGACGCTCTGGCCGCTCGACATCGACACCATCGTCGAGAGCGTGAAGAAGACCGGCCGCGTGATCGTCGTCCACGAGGCGCCGAAGACGTGCGGCTTCGGCGCGGAGATCGTCGCGCTGATCAACGAGCGGTGCTTCCTCCACCTCGAGGCGCCGCCCGCGAGGGTCACCGGCTTCGACACACCGTTTCCGTACACGCTCGAGATGGACTATCTCCCGCTGGCTCACCGGATCCTTCCGGCAATCGTCGAGACGGCGACTTACTGAGGTTCGAGGGACGACATGGCGCGCTGGGAATTCAAGCTTCCGGACATCGGCGAAGGCGTCACCGAGGGCGAGATCGTCGCGTGGCACGTGAAGACGGGCGACGTCGTCAAGGAAGACCAGCCGATGGTCGACGTGATGACCGACAAGGCGACCGTCACCATCACCTCGCCGAAGGCGGGGAAGGTGATCGAGACCCACGGGTCGGTGGGCACCGTCGTCGCGGTCCACTCCGTCCTCGTCGTCTTCGATCTCGGCGGCGGGGCCGAGGCGACCGCGCCCGCGGCGACGCCCGCGAAGCACACGAACGGCAACGGCCACCACGGCAACGGGGCAGCAAAGCACGAGCCGGCCGCGACGGCGGTGGGCGACATCAAGGAGCACCTGCCCGGGATGTCCGCGGCCGCTCCGGCGGCGCCGGCAGGCGGCGCGCTCCAGGGCTACTGGAGCGAGAAGCCGCTCGCGACGCCGGCGACCCGGAAGCTCGCGCGCGACATGAACGTCGACCTCCGCTCGGTGCCTCCGACCGGTCCGCAGGGCCGCGTCACGAAGACCGACGTCGAGTCGTTCGCGAGGAGCGGCGGCGGCCCGGCCCCGGCCACGCCCACGCCCAGCCAGCCGCCGCCCGCCGTCCACGCCCCGGCCGCGCATGCGCCGGTGAAGATCACCGCGCCGACGCCGGCGCAGTCGGCGCTCGAGGAGCGCGTCCCCTTCGCGGGCGTGCGCCGCAAGATCGCCACGAAGATGGCGCAGTCGAAGCAGACCGCGGCGCACTTCACGTTCGTCGAGGAGTGCGACGTGACCGCGCTCAAGGCGCTCCGCGCGCGGCTCAAGCCGTCGGCGGACAAGCAGGGCGTGAAGCTCACGTTCCTGCCCTTCATCGTGAAGGCGACGGTCGCGGCGCTGAAGAAGCACCCGATCCTCAACAGCGCCCTCGACGAGTCGACGAACGAGCTCGTCTATCGCAAGTACTACAACATCGGGATCGCGGCCTCGACCGACGCCGGGCTCATCGTGCCCGTGGTGAAGGACGCGGACCGCCGGAGCCTGCTCGAGATCGCGCGCGAGATCGATCGCCTCGCGACGGACGCCAAGAACGGCAAGTCGAAGGTCGAGGACCTCTCGGGCTCGACGTTCACCATCACGTCGCTGGGGGCCGACGGCGGGTTGTTCGCGACGCCGATCATCAATTTCCCCGAGGTCGGCATCCTCGGCGTCCACCAGATGAAGCAGAAGCCGGTGGTCAAGGACGGGCAGATCGTGATCGGCGACGTGATGCTCCTGTCGCTCTCGTTCGATCACCGCATCGTCGACGGCCACGTCGGCGCGGCCTTCGCCTACGACATCATCCGCTTCCTCGAAGATCCCGACCGCCTCTTCCTCGAGATGGCCTGATATCATCGCCCCATGAGGCGATGCCTTGCGACGCTGGCGCTGGTCGCTGCGCTCGTCGTGCCGAAGGGCGCGCGCGCGGACGACCCGCAGCCGTCGGCGGAGCGCATCAAGGCGGCGGCGGAGGAGTTCGATCGCGGGCGCCGCGCGTACCTGGCGAAGGACTTCGAGCAGGCCGCCATCCATTTCGAGAACGCCTACCGCGACGCGCCGCGCGCGGAGACGCTGCGTCTCGCCATCCGGGCGCGCCGCGACGCGAAGCAGCTCGCACGCGCGGCGACGCTCGCCGCGATCGCGCAGCAGCGCTACCCCGAGGACGCGTCGACGAAACAGCTGGCGAAGGAGACGCTCGATGCGGCGGCCCCGCAGCTGCACGAGTACACGATCACGTGCAGCGTCGAGTGCGCGGTCGCCGCGGACGGCCGCGTCGTGTCCCAGTCGGATGCCGTCGAGCATCGGATCTTCCTCGACCCGGGCACGCACGACCTCGGGATCAGCTTCACGCGCGGGCCCGCAGTGGCGCAGAAGATCGAGGCAACGAAGGGCGGGAAGGACACCCTCTCGTTCGCGGTGCCGCCGCCCGAGGGACCTCCACCTCCGGTCGATCGAGCGGTCGAGAAGCCTGCTCCTCCGCCTCCTCCGCCCCCGCACGAGAAGCCGCTCGGCCCGGTCGTCTTCTTCGTCGGAGCCGGGCTCACCGTGGCCGCCGGAGCCGCGACCGTCTGGTCCGGCCTCGACACGCAGAGCGCGCCCGGCGTCGACGCGGTACGCCGCGAGTGCGCCGGCAAGGACGAGTCGTGTCCCGCGTACCAGGAGGGGCAGGACAAGGAGCTCCGCACGAACATCGCGCTCGGGGCGACGATCGGGCTCGCGGTGCTGACCGGCGTCGTCGGTGTCTTCTTCACCCAGTGGTCCAGCGCCAAGCCGGAGGCGCGGACCGGCCTCCGCGTCGGCCCGGCCGGCATCGTCGGTCGGTTCTGATCGGGCTACGCTGGGGCCATGTCGCTCCCGCCTCCGGACGAGACGCGTGCCCTCGCCGAACGGGTGAGGGAGCTCCGCCAGGGGCTCGAGGAGGTCGAAGCACGCATCCGCGAGCTGTCGGTGCCGCCGCACGAGCGCGCGCTCGAGCCGATCGACGCTCCGACCCTGCTCACGACGAACCACGCGCAGCGGCAGGTCCGGAGGGAGCGCGTCGCGCTCATCCTGGGCGCCTGCGCCGCCGCGGGCCTGGTCGCCCTCGGGATCGGCATCGGGGCGCTCCTTCGGTCGCCGCCGGGACCGATCCCCGAGGCCCCGCCGGCGCCGGCAGCGGTCGCGCCGGGCGCCCCCGCCGAGGCGAGCCCTGGCCCGGCCGATTCGGCGCCTGGCCCGGCCGCCGTCGCCGCGTCCGCGGCCAGCGCCGTGCCGGCCCCGCCGGGCGCCTCGGCCAGCGTCGCTGCCGGCTCGTCCAGCGCCATCGCCACGCCGGCCGCGACAGCGAGACGCAAGAACGACTACGGGTTCTGACCACGCACATCGGCCTCCACGCGGGGTTTCTCGCGGTGAGGCCCGAACCGTGGTTGAATCGAGGAGGAAGGCCGTGACCAAGCTCCTCGCGACGGACGGCGAAGGCGAGCGCCTCGACCGGTACGAGCTCATCGCCGAGCTCGCTGCCGGCGGCATGGCGACGGTCTACCTCGCGCGCAATACGGGCGTGGCCGGCTTCCAGCGCCTCGTCGCGATCAAGCGCCTCCACCCGCACCTCGCGCGCGAGCCCGAGTTCATCGAGATGTTCCTCGACGAGGCGCGTCTCGCCGCGCGCATCCACCATCCGAACGTCGTGCCCATCCAGGAGGTGGGCGAGAGCGACCGTGGCTACTACCTCGTGATGGATTACGTCGAGGGCGACACGTTCGCGCGGCTGCTCGCGCGCTCGGCGCAGAGCCGGCAGCCGATCCCGTTCGCGGTGACGGTGCGCGTCCTCCTCGACACGCTCGCGGGGTTGCATGCGGCGCACGAGATGACCGACGACATGGGGCAGCCGCTCGACCTCGTGCATCGCGACGTCTCCCCCCAGAACATCCTCGTCGGCGTCGACGGCATCGCCCGCATCACGGACTTCGGGGTCGCGCGCGCGGCTTCGCGCCTGTCGACGACCCGCTCGGGCCAGCTCAAGGGGAAGCTCGCGTACATGGCGCCGGAGCAGGCGCGCGGCGGCAGGATCGATCGCCGCGCGGACGTGTTCTCGTGCGGCATCGTCCTGTGGGAAGCCCTCGCGCTGAAGCGCCTCTTCAAGGGCGACGGCGAGGCCGAGACGCTGAACCGGGTGCTCTACGAGCCGATCCCCCCGCCGAGCAGCGTCAGGCCGGAGATCCCCGCCGCGCTCGACGAAGTGTGCATGAAGGCCCTCGAGCGCGAGCTCGACGGCCGCTATCCGACGGCGCTCGCGCTGGCCGACGCGCTCGAGAAGGCCGCCCAGGCGAACGCCGCGATGGGCTCCGTGCGCGACGTCGCATCGTGCCTCGAGCAGGTCGTCGGCAGCGACCTGAGCCAGCAGCGCGAGGCCGTGCGCGCGTGGCTGAACCGCAGCGAGCCGAGCAAGCCGTCGCGGCCGGGTGCGTTCTCCGGTGCGACGCCCGCCCCGCCGTTCTCGAGGCCGGCGTACGTCGACTCGACGAAGACCCGCGTCGAGGGCGCCACGAAGAGCGAGCCCTCCGCGGCAGCCGACAAGGTGTCGAGCGTCTCGTCCGCCGTCCTCCAGGTGACGTCGCCCACCGGACCGGCCGAGGCCGCGGGCGCGCGTCCGCGCTCCCGTGGAAAGTGGCTCGCGGCGATCGCCGTCGTCGCGGTCGTCGCCGGCGCGTTCGGCTTCGGTGTATCGCGCCTGGCGTCGAAGACCGCTCCGTCGGTCGCCGCCCCCCCGGTCGCGCCGACGTCGCCCGCGCCTTCGCCCTCCGCTGCGCCGCCGCCGACGCACGCAGCCTCGCCCGAGCCGTCGCAGGCCCCCGCGGTCGCGGCGCCCGAGGACACGGCCGCGAGGCCCGTCGCGAGCGCGTCGGCAAGGCCGGTGCGGCCGGTCGTGAGGCCGGCAGCCACGGCACGGCCGACGTCGACGTCGACGTCGAGCTCGGCCGCGGCGCCGGACGATCTGTCGCGCAATCCGTATCGCTGACGGACTACGCTCGCAGGGCATGCGCCGGCCCCTCGCGACAGCGTTCGCTGCCCTCGCCGCGGTCGCGGCGTGCGGGCCGTCGCGCACCGGCGAGCTCGAGCCGCGCTACGTCGCGGTGCACAACGCGATGGCCGCGATGGGGCTCGCGCAGGTGGGGCCGATCCAGCGAGGATCGCTCGCCGAGGGCCGAGAGACGCGCGTGGTCCTCGATCTGGGAGCCGAGTGCACGACCATCGTCGCGCTGGGCGGGGCCGGCGTCCGCGATCTGGACGTCTCGCTGCTCGACGCCGACGACAACCCCGTCGCCCACGACACGACGCGCGATCCGCAGGCGGCGCTCCGGACCTGTCCGGATAAGGCTGCAAAATACACGCTCTTGGTGAAGATGGCGCAGGGGAGCGGCGACTTCGTGACCGCCACCTGGGCGGGCGGGCCGGCTCCCGTCGCTTCGTCCGCTCCTTCCTCGGCGACCGCCGCGGCGCCCACCGGCGCGGGCACGTGCGAGTCGCCGATCGCGCTCTCGCCCGGGACGATCGCGGGCAACACGCGTCGAGGCGAATCCGAGCACGCCGGATCGTGCGTCAGCTCGAGCTCGAGCGAGATCGTCTACGAGCTCGACGTCCCGCGCCGCTCGCGCGTGTCGCTGGAGGTCGATGCGACCTTCGACTCCGTGCTCTATCTCCGACGCGACGCCTGCGCGGACGAAGACGGCGAGATCGCGTGCAACGACGACGCGGGCGGCTCGTCGAAGCGTACGTCGAACCGGAGCTCGCGGCTCGACGAGGTGCTCGATCCCGGCAAGTACTTCGTGTTCGTCGACGGCTACGGGAGCGAGGCGGGGAGCTACCGCCTGAAGGTGGACGTCGCCGACGTGCCGTCGCTCGCGGATGCGTGCCGGCAGGCCCGGCCGCTCGGTCCGTTCAAGACGTCTGCGCAGCTCTCGGGCGCGTTCGACAACGCACACGCCTCGTGCGGAGACGATGCGAAGGGGCCGGATGTGATCCACCGGCTCGACGTGAGCGGACGCTCGCGCGTGCGTGTCACCTCCACCTCCTCCGAGTTCTCGCCCGTCGTCCACGTGCGCCGGCAGTGCACCGACGACACGAGCGAGGTCGGCTGCTCGTCGACGGGCGCCGCGACGTCGGAGGCGACGTTCGTCGGGCTCCTCGATCCGGGCGCGTACACCGTCTTCGCCGACTCCACCGACAAGGATGCGCACGGCCGGTTCACGATCGAGGCCGAGACCGCGCCGGAGCACGGCACCGGCATCCGGGCGGACACGTGCAGCGACGCGCAGGGCCTGCAGCTCACGGAGAAGCGCGTCGAAGGCGACACGTTCCGCGCGCGCGACGACGTCTCCGGCAGATGCACGGGGCAGGGCGCGCCCGACGTCCTCTATCGGTTCGAGCTCGCGCGCCGCTCACGTGTCTCGGCGCACTTCCTCTCGCAGGAGGGCAGCCACGTCTTCGTGCTCTCTTCGCGCTGCGGCGACCGCGCGAGCGAGCTCGCGTGCACGGCGAACCTCGACGAGACGCTCGGCCCGGGCATCTACTCCCTGGCGGTCGACGGCGCGGCGCACGAGGGCCTCGGTCGGTTCGCCTTCGCGTTCTCCGCGCGTGAGGTCGCGGCCCAGGAGGCAGCATGCAAGGCCCCGCCGCTGCTCGCGCCCGGGCAGAAGGTCTCCGGCACGACGGCGGGCGGCGGCGACCGCTTCATGACGACGTGCGCCGGCCGCGAGGACGGGCAGGCGAGCGCCGACCGGGTCTACCGCATCGAGCTCAAGGCGCGGGCCCGCGTCCAGCTCCTGCTCGAGACCCCGGGCTTCGACGGCGTCCTCGCGCTGCGGAAGAGCTGCGTCGATCCGCCGCGCGTGCGCGCTCCGCGATCGGCGGAGGTCACGTGCAACAACGACTACCAGGACTCGCGCCACTCGCGGATCGAGACCACGCTCGAGCCGGGCACGTACTTCGTCGTCGTCGACGGTCACCAGAGCAAGAACGAGGGCGCCTTCACCCTCGAGTACAAGCTCGTGGGCGAGCCGCCCAAGCCGCCGATCAGGAAGTAGACGCGCTCTTCGCGTACGAATACGCCGTGTAGGCCGCGAGGATGTGACACACCCAGCCGAGCGTCCCGCCCGTGCCGATCCAGAACCCCGGCGTGACGATCAGCCAGAAGATTCCGCGCAGGAACTTGCCGTTGTAGATCTGCCCGACGCCGGGGACGATGAACGAGAGGACCGCCGCGACGCCAGGATCCGGACGCTTCTTCATGATGCCGAGACCAGAAGATGCGAACGCCGGCGGCGCCACGCAACCCCGGAAGCTCCGCCGGCTGCACGAACATCTCCTCCACTGGTACGAGACGTGCCGGCGAGACCTGCCGTGGAGGCGGACGCGCGATCCGTACGCGATTTGGGTCAGCGAGGTCATGCTCCAGCAGACGCGCGTCGATACGGTCGTGCCGTACTACGAGCGGTTCCTCGCGCGGTTCCCCACGCCGCAGGCCCTCGCGGAGGCGCCGGAGGGCGACGTGCTCGCGCTCTGGAGCGGGCTCGGGTACTACCGCCGCGCCCGGCTGCTGCACGCGGGCGCGCGCGAGGTCGCGAGGCTCGGCGAGGTCCCGCGCGATCGCGAGGCGCTGCTCGGTGTCCCCGGCATCGGCCGCTACACCGCCGGTGCCGTCGCCAGCATCGCGTTCGGCGAGCCCGTCGGCCTCGTCGACGGCAACGTGGCCCGCGTCCTCGCGCGGCTCTTCCTCATCGAGGACGACATGCGGAGGGCCGGCATGCGCCGCGCCCAGGTCCTCGCCGACGAGATCGTCGCGCGCGGAGAACCAGGCGCCTGGAACCAGGCGCTCATGGAGCTCGGCGCGACGATCTGCACGCCGCAGAAGCCGGCGTGCGATCGCTGTCCGGTCGCGAGCTCATGCGGTGCGCGGGCCGCGGGGCGCGCTGCGGAGCTGCCCGTCCTCGGGGCGAAGAAGAAGCCCGAGGCTCGACGCGTGCAGTCGCTCGTCGCGACGAGGGACGGCGCGGTCCTCCTCTTGCGCCGGAAGCGCGACCGTCTCTTCGGCGGCCTCTGGGAGCCGCCGAGCGTGGAGGGAACGACGGTGGCGCGCCGCGCGCTCGTCTCGCGCTTCGGCGTCGAGAGGGCGAAGGTCGTCGGGCGCGTCGTGCACGTCCTCTCGCATCGGAAGCTGACGGTCGACGTGGTACGCGCCGAGGCCTCGTTCGCGACGCCTTCGGCCGAGCTGCCGGACGACTACGACGCGGCGCGGTTCGCGGCGGCCGCGGACCTCGACGCCCTCGGGATCGCGACGCTGGCTCGCAAGATCCTCGCGGCGGCCATGTTATGGTGAGGACGTGAGGGACGGGGACGACAGCGACCGCGACGTGAGCTCCGAGCGCGAGTCGACGATGCTCCGCGCGGCCCTCGCTGCCGAGATCGCGGCGCGCCCGAGCGGTCAGCTTCCCGCCGCGGAGGACGAGGGCCCGCACGCCGTCGTCCTCGTGGCGGACGACGACGCCGCCACGCGCGACCTCGTCGCGTCCACGCTCCGCCGGAGCGGCTACGAGGTCGAGACGTGCGCCGACGGCGAGGAGGCCGCCCGACGGGTGGCCAAGGGCGGGATCGACGTCGTGCTCCTCGATGCCGTGATGCCGCGGATGTCCGGGGTCGACGCATGCCGTACGATCCGCGCGCTCGCATCGCGAGAGCGCGACGACTTCGTGCCCGTCGCGCTCGTCTTCGCGAAGACCGATCCGCAGAGCCGCAGCGAGGCGCTGAAGATCGGCGCCGACGCGTACGTCTGCAAGCCGTTCGAGGAGACCGAGCTGCTCGTCTGCGTCTCCTCCGCGCTCCGCATCAAGCGCGCGCACGACCGCATGTGCGCGGCCCGCCAGAAGCTCGAGCGCCTGCGCCGCATCGACGATCTCACCGGCGCGAGCTCGTTCCTCTACCTCCACGAGCGGCTGGCCGCGGAGTTCGCGCGGGCCGAGAAGCACGCCGAGCCGCTCGCGTGCTGCATCCTCGACGTCGATCGCCTGAAGGTGCACAACGAGCGGGGCGGTCGCTCGCTCGGCGATGCGGTCCTCCGCGGCGTCGCCGATGTCATCAAGGGCTCCGTGCGCGACTCCGACGTCGTCGCACGCTACGGAGGGGACGAGTTCTTCGTGATGCTGCCGGCGACGCACTTCGCCGGCTCGCTGGTCGTCGCGTCGCGCATCTGGCGCGATGTCGCCTCGACGCCGTTCTCCACGGGCGGATCGAGCGCCAGCGTCACCGCCTCGCTCGGCGTGGCGCTGTTTCCGAGCCGCGACGTCCGGACCATGGACGCGCTCCTCGCCGCACTCGAAGCGGCGTTGCTGGAGGCCAAGCGCCGCGGCGGCAACCGCCTCTGCGTCTTCCAGCAGGAGGGGTTCATCTATACCCCGTCCGGCGAGGGCCTCGACGAGCGGGCCGGGACCGCCCGTTCACGCGGCGCCTGACATCACAGTCATATTGGTTCCGGGCGGTTGCGTAGGGTAGTGTCGCGGCGACGCGATGTCTCTTCGCCCTGGCCGCTGGACCGCGTTCTTCGCAGCGATCGTCATCGGGACGTTCGCGTCGAACGCGCACGCCGGCCCCTTCGACCTCGAGGACGAGGACGAGGACAAGCCGAAGGACGACAAGAAGGAGCCCGAGCCCGCACCGGCGCCGCCCCCCGCGGTCGTCGCGACGATCAAGCCGCGGGCCTACGACCTCGACGAGTGCCTCGTGCTCGCCGATCGCAATCACCCGAACCTCTGGGCGGCACGTGCGCGCCTCGCGTTCGTCCACGGTCAGCTCGACGAGGCCAAGTGGACGCCGTTCATGCAGGCGAGCGCGAGCGCGCAGTTCGGGTACCTGCCCCCGATCGGCGGCACGCCGTTCTACAACGCCACGCCGTACACCGTCCTCTACCAGGGCTTCGGCGATGGGTGGCAGCCCGCGTTCTCGTTCGGCATCCGGTGGAACGTCCCGCTCTGGACGTTCGGAAAGATCGAGTCGGTCAAGAAGGCGGCCGAAGCGAACGTCCGCGTCAACGAGTGGGACCTCGAGAAGACGCGCCAGCAGATCCGCATGGACGTGCGCCGCGCGTACTTCGGCCTGATGCTCGCGCGCGACATGCAGTACATCGCCCGCGAGATCATCGACCAGCTCGACAAGGCGATCCGTGGCGTGCAGGCGAAGCTGGACAAGGGCGACACGACGGTCGAGGAGGCCGATCGCCTCCGCCTCGATTACAGCCGCGACGAGCTCCTCGCGCGCATCGCCGAGGCGAAGAAGGGCGAAGCGTTCGCCACCGCGGCGCTGCGGTTCCTCACCGGCGTGCAGACGGCCTTCGACATCCCGGACGAGCCCCTCAAGCGTCCGGACGTCCAGGTCGGACCGGTCGTCCGCTACCTCACCGCCGCGCGCCTGTTCCGGCCCGAGATCAACATGGCCCGCGCCGGCGTCGTGGCGCGTCGCAACTGGCTCGAGTTCCAGCGCGCCCAGCTGTTCCCGAACATCGGCGCCGGCTTCTTCTCCAACTACTCCGTCGCGCCTAGCGCGACCCCGCAGACGACGGCCTGGATCGGTGACCCCTTCAACCGCTTCGGCACCGGCTTCGGCTTCGGCGTCGAGTGGGGCCTCGACCTCCTGCCGAAGCAGGCGCGCATCTCGCAGGCGGAGTCCCAGCTCGAGGAGGCACGGGCGCTCGAGCGCCTCGCGCTCGGCGGCATCGCCGTCGAGGTGGAGAACGCCTACGCGACCGTCGTCGAGACCAAGACGCGCGAGGAGAACTGGGACCGCGCCGAGCACCGCTCCAAGCGGTGGATCTCGAGCGTCCAGGACGCGATCGATCTAGGGACGAAGGACGAGCGCTTCCTCATCGAGCCGCTCCGCGCGTACGTGTTCGCGCGGGCGAACCACGCGCAGGCCCTGATGGACTTCCACGTTGCACTGTCGGAGCTCGCTCGCGTCACGGGGTGGGACGCCGTCGCGCCGCACTCCTGACCTGGTTCACCAAGGGCAGGTGGCCAGGGCGAGGACCGCCAGGACCCGAGCCCGCACCAGGTCGAAGTCCCGCAGCGCGAGCTGGATCTCCGCCTCGCGCAGCGCCTGCGCGGCCGCGACGAGCTCGAGGCTCGTGCCGCGGCCCTCGAGGTAGGCCGCGCGCGTGAGGCGATCGTTCTCCGCCGCGAGATCGCGCGCGCTGGCGGCGACGCGGCGGCGCTCGTCGGCGACGGTGACGCCGCGCTGCGCCTGCACGATCTGGATCGTGGCGTTCCGCCGGCCGGCCTCGAGGTTCTGCTGCGCGATGGCCTCCTGCGCTTCGGTGTCGCGCAGGTTGCCGTAGCGCGCGCCGCCCTCCCAGATCGGAACGGAGAGGACCGCCTGCACGTTCCAGGTGGTGTTCGGCGCGAGGCCGGTGTTGGCCGTGGTCGTCGCGACGTTCGAACGGAGATCGACGGTGGGCGAGAACTGGTACTTCACGTCGTTGCGCGCGCGATGTGCGAGCTCGACCCGGCCGCGGAGCGCGGCGATGTCCGGGCGGTCGTCGATGCTCGGCGCGGGGCGGCACGCGGCGCGGGCGCTCGCCTCGAGTCCGTTGAGGTCGACCGACGTCGGCACGCCGACCTGCTCGGGGACGCCGAGCGCGAGACCGCGCGCCTGACGGAGCGACTCGTCGCCGGCGACGAGCGTCGCGCGGGCCGCCTCGACGTCCTGGCGGGCGCGCACGACGTCGAGCCCCGTGCCGCCGCCGAGCGCCGCCTTGCGCTGCGTGAGCTCGAGGCGCGTGAGGGCGTTGCGCAGACCGATGCGATTCAGCTCGGCGACGCGCTCCGCGGTGATGACGCCCACGATCGCGTTGGAGACGGCGAGCGCGATGGTGCGCTTCGCGTCGTCGACCGTGAGCTTCGCCACGTCGACCGCGCGATCGGCGGTCCCGATCGCGTACCAGGCGCGCGGAGCGATCACCGGCTGGATCAGCGAGATGTTGCCGGTGAGGAAATCGCCGAACGGCACCTCGACCGGACGAAGGATGGGGCCGCTCGGCCCGAAGCCCGAGACCTGCGCGCTCGTGTTGGTGATCAGGTTGTGCGTGTAGATGCCCTGACCCGTGACGGTGGTGAGCGCGCCCGCGAGGGCGACGCGCGACTGAGCCTCCGCGCGGACGACCTGCTGGACGGCGATCCGCAGATCCGTCGAGCGCGCGCGCACGTACTTGAGCGCGTCTTCCCAGTTCGCGACCTCGGTCTTCGCCCTCGGAGGCGGCGCGAGCATGGGATCGTCGATCGTCGGCGCGGTGGGCAGCTGGCCCTGAGGCGGTGTGCCGGTGACGGGCGCTGCGGCAGGTGCCGCGGGCTGCCCGGGCTGGGGCTGCGGCTGGGCGGGCTGCGCGAGGGCGGGGGACGCGACGAGCGAGGACGACAGGAGCGCGGCAGCGACGGACCTTCGCATGGCGGGGCGCATCATGGTCGGGAGGCGCGCCCGTCGTCGAGCACATTCCCGTTAGCAAACGTGAAGCTCTGCCGACGACCTCAGCGGCGCGTGGTGGCGTAGCGGGCGTCGCCGGGGATCAGATCGAGCTGCGCCCGGAGCTCGGCGAAGCGTCCGCGCAGGCGCGCGACGGCCACGCGGAACGGTGCGGCGACCTCGGCGTGCGAGAGGGGCAGGTGATCGACGTAGACGATCGCGTAGGCGACGGCGGCAGCGAGCCCGGCCACATCGTCGGTCCGGCGCGAGCCCGATGGCGGAGCCGGAAGCGCGTCGCGGGCGAGGGCGAGCGCTCGGGCGCGCTGCTGCGGATCGAGAGGCAGATGCGAGAGCCCGCGCTCGAGGACGCGTGCGAGCCGCTTCGGGGTCGTGCCCGACCTGGCGGGCTCCCGGTGGGCAGCGGGCTCGACCGCCTTCTCGCCCCGCTTGCGCCGTGGACGGGACGGAGCGCCCTGGTCGAGCCAGCGGAGAAGGGCGTCGAGCTCGCGCGAGGCGAACCGATCGAGCGCGCGCTCGAGCACGCGACGTGCTTCGTCGGTGTGTCCCGCCCGCGCCAGCGCATGCGCATACGAGGCGACGATCTCGGAGTTGTCCGCCTTGGCGGCGTACGCCGAGCGAAGCCAGCGGAGGGCCCTCGCGGGCTCTCCGAGCGCGACGTCCACGAGGTGGCCGAGGTTGTGCGCGTACCACGGGTTGGCCGGCGCGCAAGCAATGGCCTTCTTGTAGGCCGACGCTGCCGCGCGGAAGTTGCCGAGCAAGGTCTGGCAGAAGGCGAGCACGGCCCACGCGCGATCGTCGTCGCGTCGGTGCTGCAGAGCCCGCCGGGCGTAGAGCGCCGCCCGCCACGGATGCCGCTCGACCAAGAGCTCGGCGAGCTGGCGGTGGGCGAAGATGCCGTCGTCGCTCGCCGGTGGAGCGAGCCTCGCCAGGCGCGCGAGGCGCGGGAGCACGTCTGCCGGATCGAACGCCCGCCGGAGCGCGCGCTCGATCTCCTGGCGCAATCGCGCGGTCTCCGCAGCCGATTCCATGGCTCGAAGTAGGGTGTAGCGAGCGAACTTGCGACCTGCAACGAATCGTCTCGCGTCGGGCGATTTCCCTTGCGCGACTGAAATCCGCTTCACCTGTCAGCGGAACGAGAGGATGCGCTGCTGCGCGAGCTCGCACAGGATGCGCAGCGCGTCGAGCTCCGGCATGCCGCTGACGTCGAGGATCATCTCGAGGCTGGATACACCGTCCACGAGCGACAGGACGAAGCCTGCCCGGTGGTCGATCGTCAACCAGCGGAGCTGGTCGCGCGGCACCGCGACGACCGGCACGCGATCGAGCGGCCCGATCTTCGCCGTGTACATCTGGCGCAGCACGGTGCGGCAGCTCTCGGCACACGCCTTGACCGCGTCGTTGCCGGGATCGGTCGCGAGCAGCTTCTCCGCGATCGCGAGCGCGCCCGTGTAGTCGCCGAGCGAGACCCGGTCGTTCATCTCCTGCTCGGTGGGCGGACCTTCTTCGCGAATGCTCTTCCGCTCGGCCTGCCTCTCGTCCCGGGGCGGCGGCGCCATGGACGGGATGTCGAAGTCCTCCGGGTTCCGTCCCGCCGGAGGCGGCCGCGTCGCGACCTCGAGCTCGGCCCACTCCCGGTCGACCGGGTTCATCGAGCTCAGCGAAGCGGTGCGTCGCGGGCCGGCGTCCGCGTCCTCCTCGCGCGCCGCGTCCGGTCGTGGCGGCAGGTTCGACGGGATACGCGTGTTGACCAGCGAGAGGGCCCCCGTGGGTGTCGCGCGACGATGCGCGACCTCGAGCGACCTCCGCCGCGCCTCCTCGAGCTGCTCGGGATCGGTGTACGTCGGTGCGGGCGCGCGGAAGCCTCCGGCCGGGGTCGCCCGGGTATGGGGGTCGGGCGCGTCCGCGAGCGCCTCCTTCGCGAACGCGACCGGGTCGAAGGGCGGCGAGACGGTAGGCCGCTCCTGCTCCGCCTCGTCGGACGGCTTCACTCCATCTTCCTCCGCCTCCCCCGCGGGCCTCTCCGGTTCGTCGGTAGCCACGCCACTTCCTCGTCGCCCGCGAAGGGCGTCGCCGCGTCAGGTCTTCGCGACCACTCCCTTGAACATGCGGTGGGTGCGCGTGAGCCCCTCGATCTGCTCCTTCACCGCCGCGGCATCCTTGCGCTCGATCGCCTGGCGGGCCTTGTCGACGATCGCCTTCGCCTTCTCGATCGCATCGCGGCCGAAGTCCGAGGAGGCGACGATCTGCTGCACCTGCGGGAACAGCTTCTCGATCTCGGCGATGAGCTTCTCGGCCTCCTGACGTGCCGCCTCGAACTCCTCGGAGGTGCGCCGGTCGACGAGGTCGTCCTTCGCGTTCTCCATCATCGACTTGATCTCTTCGCGCGTCAGGCCGCTCGTCGCCGTGACCTGGATCGACTGCTCGAGGCCCGTCTCGAGGTCCTTCGCGCGGACGGAGACGATACCGTCGGCGTTGATCTCGAAGGTCACCTCGATCTCGACCTGTCCCTTCGGCGCGCGACGGAGCCCGGTGAGGATGAACTCGCCGAGCAGCTCGTTCTCCTCCGCACGCTGGGACTCGCCTTGCATGACGAGGATCTTCACCGCCGTCTGGTTGTCGCGGCTGGTGGTGAAGATCTTCGTCCGATGGGTCGGGACGGTCGTGTTCTGCGGGATGAGCTCCTCGAAGTAGCTCCCGAACGTCATGATGCCGAGCGCGTGCGGCGTGACGTCGAGCAGGACCATCTCCTGCTTGTCGTCGACGAGCGCGGCGCCCTGGATCGCGGCGCCGAGCGCGACGACCTCGTCCGGATGCACGCCCTTGTTCGGGTCCTTCTCGAAGAACTGCTGCACCGCCTGCTGGATCTTCGGCATGCGGGTCATGCCGCCGACGAGCACGACCTCTTCGATCTCGTCCTTGCCGAGCTTCGCGTCCTCGAGCGTCTGCCGGCAGATGTCCACGGTGCGCTCGATGAGATCGTCGCTGAGCTCCTCGAGCGTCTTGCGGGTGAGGGTGCGCTGCAGATGCAGCGCCTCGTTGCGGCCGCTGGAGATGATGAACGGCAGGTTCACCTCCGTCTCGCGCACGCTCGACAGCTCGCACTTCGCCTTCTCCGCCGCGTCCTTCAGGCGCTGGAGGGCCATGCGGTCCTGGCGGAGATCGATCTGGTGCTCCTCCTTGAAGCCCTGGACGAGCCAGTCGATGATCCGCGCGTCGATGTCCTCGCCGCCGAGGAACGTGTCGCCCGCGGTCGCGATGACCTTGAAGACGCCGTGCGCACCGATCTCGAGGATCGAGATGTCGAACGTGCCTCCGCCGAAGTCGTACACGGCGACGGTCTTCTCGATGTTGCGGCCGAAGCCGTAGGAGAGCGCGGCGGCGGTCGGCTCGTTGATGATGCGGATGACGTCGAGACCGGCGATCTCGCCCGCATCCTTCGTCGCCTGGCGCTGGTTGTCGTTGAAGTACGCCGGGACGGTGACGACGGCCTTGCTGACCGGCTCGCCGAGGTAGTCCTCGGCGATGACCTTCATCTCCTGGAGGACCATCGCGCTGACCTCGGGGACGCTGAACTCCTTGTCCCGAAGAACGATGCGCACGTCGGTGTGCGGGCCCTCGACGATGCGGTAGCTCGAGGTCGCGACCGCGTTCTTCACCTGGGGCGAGTTCCACTTTCGCCCGATGAGGCGCTTCGCCGCGTACACCGTGTTCTCGGCGTTGGTGATCGCCTGGCGCTTGGCGATGTGACCGACGAGGCGCTTTCCTGCCTCCGTCACCGCCACCATCGACGGCGTCGTCTTGTATCCACCGCGGTTCGGGATCACGACGGGTGTCCCGTTTTCCACGATGGCGACGCACGAGTTCGTGGTGCCGAGGTCGATGCCGATGACCTTCTCCATTCGCGCGGTCTCCTTACGTCACGTCCAGACGAAAGCCTACACCGCTACGCGGCGAACCAAGAACAAAGAACACGGAGCCAGGGCCGGGGAAGGTTAGGGATTCCCGGTACCTGCTACGCCGTCGGGACGCCGTCCCGACCGGCGGGTCAGGGTTTGCCGATCTTCTTGACCAGCTCCTGGAGCTTCGCGTTCTTCGGATCGATCTTCTCGGCGGCCTCCGCGGCGCGCTTCGCGGACGCCGTGAGGCCGGCCTTCACGTAGATCTCCACGAGCGTCAGGTGGTTGCCGATCACCTGGGGAGCGAGCGAGATCGCCTGCTTCGCATGCTCGGCGGCCTCGTGGAGGTCGGGCTCCGGACACCGGACCATCGCGTGGGCGGCGCGCTCGTGGGCGTGGGCGTCGTCCGCCTTGATCTTGGCGACCCGCTGCCAGTTTCGGGCCGCCTCCGGCCAGTGCAGGGCGCGCTCCTCGTAGACGGCCTGCTTCTGGTAGCTCTCGCAGAGGACCTTGTCCGCCTGGTTCTTGAGCTCCTGGTAGCGCATCGCCAGGCCGACGTCGTCGGGAGCGAACTTCACCGCGAAGCTGAGCGAGCTGGCGGCGGAGACGACGTCGTTCTTCGCCAGCGCCTCCTCGGCGGCGGTCACGTACTTCTGCGCCTGGGCCTGCGTCGCGTGCTCGATCCGCTGCTCGTAGCGACGCTTCAGGGCATCGACCGCGTCGCTCGAGCTCGCGTAACGGAGCGGGTCCGGCGGGTTGGTCACGGGCTTCGGGATCGCGGTCGAGGACGGACGGATCGACGCGCCTCCCGTCAACCGCCGCGCGAGCGCCTCGCGGCGCGCCTGGAGCTCCGCCGCCGACGGCCCGCTCGGGACGGGCGGACGCCCCGGCGCGAGCGAGCCCGCGCCGGCAGGGGGGGCGGCCGAGGCACCGTTCGGCGCCGGCACGGGCACCTGCGCGGCGCTCGACTCGGCGAGCGCGCGCTCGAGCATCGCCTCCATGCCGCGCGTCGTGGCGACCTCGGCGAGGTAGGCATCGTAGTCGAGGCGCTTCGCCGCATCGACGAGGGTGTCGTGCGCCTCGGTGATGCGCGTGAACAGCACCTCCATCTTCGGCTTGAAGTCTCCCAGCTTCTTGCCGAAGTAGCGGTCCGGGTGGAAGTACCCCGCGAGCTCGAAGTACGCGCGCTTGACCGTCTTCTTGTCCGCTTCCTTGGTGACGCCGAGCAGGGTGTAGTGGTCGAAATCGTCGAGCCGGTAGAAGTAGTCGAGGACGCGCTTCTTCTGCTCGGGCGTGAGATCGGCCGGCGACTCGAGCTCCTTCGGATCGTACTTCGGCGCGAGCAGGCCCCCGCCGAGCTCCGGCATCACCGCGACCGCCTTGGGCTTCTCGGCCGGCGGTGCAGGCGGCGGCGCGTTCGGATCGATGTGCTCGATGACGCCGAGCTTCTCGAGCTTCTCGAGGGCGCGCTCGACGGAGAACTCGGGCAGGCCGGTCTCCCGCGCGAGATCCTTCATCCCGAGCCGTCCATCGATGCGGGTCAGGAGGAACCCGTCCATGGGATCGAGCTTGAACTTGCGTACGTCGACGTTCGCGACGAGCCGCGGGACTTTCTCCGGCATCTCTCCTCTCGGCCCTCGATGGCCAGCATATCCGTGGAGAGCGGAGGCCCGATAGCTGCAAACGGGTGACGGCTCCCCGCGGCCCTACACTGTGGGGAGGCGCGCCGCGAAGCGGGGGTGCATCCAGACCCAGTGCTCGGGGAGGGCGCGGATGCGGCGGGAGAGCTCGTCGTTGATCCGCGTCGTCAAGATGCGCTCGCCCTCGGCGCCTGCCGCGAGATCGGACGATTGTATGCGCGTCGCCGTCAGGCAAGGCCCCGGCGCGATCGTCCCCACGACGACCGCCGCGCCCGTCCGGAGCGCGAGGCGCGCCGGCCCGACCGGCGTCGGCGCAGGCTCCCCGAGGAACGGAGCCTCGATCGAAGGGACGCGCGAGGCGAGGTCCATGGGGACGCCGAGCATCCCTCCGCCGCGGAGCACGCGGAGGAGGGCCGCAGCGGCCCCCGGGGCGGATCGCCAGACGACGCGCACCCCTCGGCCGCCGCGAAGCCGCTCGTAGATGCGCGTGAGGCGCGGGTCGTAGGCCTCGCGTGCGATCGTCGCGAACGGCAGCCCTGCCGACACGAGCGTGGCCGCGACGCGCTCCCATGGCCCGAGGTGCGCCGACGCGAAGATCATCCCGCGGCCGGGCGCGAGCGCCTCGTCGAGGACCTCGCGCGCGCCCTCTCCGAAGGGCAGAGGCGGAAGCGGACGGCGCGGATCGAGCATCGCCACGGCATCGCCGAGATGTCCGCCGAGCACGCGGTACGCGCGGCGCACGAGCTGCCGCTGCCCCGCCGGACCGAGCTCGGGGAACGCGCGCGCGACGTTCTCTCTCGCGATCCGCCGCGCCGAGGGCAGGGCGGCATGCGCGAACGCGCCGAGCGCGATGCCCGCCGCGCGGAGCAGGCGAGCGGGCAGCCGCGTGGCGAGCGCGATCGCCACCTCGGACGAGATCCAGATCGCGTCGTTCTTCACGCGCTGGGCCCGGGTCCACCGGCCGCCTTCGCGGATGTCGAGCGCCGCGTCCATGCGGCGGGCACTCTACCCTCGTCAGCGAACGGAGGGCACTGGCGCGTTGCGCTCGACCGCCGGCTGCCCGTCCGGACACGCGCCGCACGTGCTCCGTACGCGATCGCGTGCACCATACAAACGTCGCTTCGCGTCGTCGCAGCGATCGTGCGAGGTGTCCTCGCGCGTGAGCGAGCAGACGCGACCGGCGGCGCGGTCCATCGAGCCGAGCGCGCGGCAGGCGTGGCGACAGTCGCCGCCCGAGACGTCGAGCTCGCGCTGGGCCGCGTCGATGTCGCTCGAGGCCTGCTGGAGGGCGACCGCCCGCGTCCCGGCGCTGCCGGCGCCCGGCTCCGCGGGGGTAGTCGGAGCGGGGGTGGCGGGCGGCGGCGGCGCGTAGCCCGGCTGCGCGGGGGCCTGCTGGGGCGACGGCTGGCCGTAGTCCTGCGCCGATGCGCCTCCGGTCGCTGGCGCCGCTTCCTGCGCGGCGCTCGGCGCCTGCGTGTCGCGTCCCTTCGCGGCGGCGCATGCGACGAGGAGCGAGGCGATCGCGACGAGCGGGAGAGCACGCCTCACGGTGCGCCTCCGTCGCGGCTGCCGAGCGACCGCTGGATGACCTGGTCCTGGATCTTCACGACTTCCTCGAGCAGCTGGATGGCCTTCTCGCGTGCACGGGCCGCCTCGTCCTTCTTGCCCGCGTCGGCGAGCCCTTCGGCGGTCGCTTCCATGACGAGCCCCTGCACCTCCACGAGGTGCCCGCGGAAGTACGTCGCGTCCGGCGCGTGCGAGAGACCGCTCTCGATGGCCTTCGACGCCGCGTCGAGGCCGCCGCGCTTGAGCTCGAGCTCCGCGAGCCGCGCGTACGCGTCCGCGAGGACCTCCTCGACCTCCGGCGCCTTGCGCTCCGGGTGTGGGCGCTGCGCGCCGACGAGGCGCTCCATCGACGCGATCGCCCCCGGGAGGTCGCCCGCGTCCTCCTTCAGGTTCGCCTGGTGGTGGAGCGCGCGCGCCTCGGAGAGGAACGCCATGATGTCCGTGTCGATCGGCGGCGCCGCGCCCTGTTCGTCGCCGCTCTTCTGCGCGCAGGAGACCGCGATGGCGATCGCCGCGGCGGCGAGGAGCGCGACGAGCGAAAGGACGAGCCTCCGCGCGAGGGTCATCGCACCCCCCACTTCGCGAAGCGGTTGTCGCGGTAGTCGGACGCGCGGGCCATCGCGATCCGGTCGATGCGCGCGCTCGCGTCGCCGGACTTGAACGGCTCGCCGAAGAGCGGCTGCGTCGAGCGCGCGCGTGCGAGCGGCACCTCGCCCGATCCGGACGAGGGCGCGTTCATCCACACGAAGACGCTCGCGGCGAGCGCCAGCGTGCCGGCCACCACGCCGAACGTGACGCGGATGACGCGGCCGCGCCCGTCGTGACCGGTCCCCCGGCGCGGCGCGGCCGCCGGCAGCGCCCTCTCGACGATCGCACGGTGCTCGGCATCGGGCAGGGGCCTCGGGCTCCAGGCGGCGTGCAGCGCGGCGACCAGCGGATCTCCCTCGAGCTCGTCGCGCAGCCTCGCGGCGAGCTCGATCTCCTCGGGCGTGGGGACGTCCTCGACGAGCTGCGCGTGCTCGTCCGCCGGGATCTCGGCCGGAGCGAACGCGGCGCGCAGCGAGCGTGCGAGGTCGGCGTCGGCATCGTCGACCGACGGGTCCTCGAGCGCATCGCGCAGACGCTTCGAGGCCGCGAGCTCTTCTTCGCTCGGCGGGAGATCGTCGTCGTGATCAGCCATCGCCCTTCCTCGACTCGTCGTCTTCTCCTAGCGCCTTTTTCAAGGAAGCGATCGCACGATGCAAGAGCACGTCGAAGGTCGCCGGCGTCACCCCGAGCTCGGCGGCGACCTCGTCGCGCGGCCTCTCCTCGAGCACGCGCAGGCGGATCGCGCGCGCATAGCGCGGGTTGATCGCCGCGAGCGCGTCCTCGACCTTCTTCCGTGCGGCGTCGCGGTCGCGCTGATCGCTGATCTGCTGCTCCACCGGCGTCTGCGTCTGCGCGGCGTCGACCTCGCGTGCGAGGTCGTCCTCCTCGAACAGGACGAGGCGCTTCTTGGCGCGGAGCTGGTCGAGCGCCACGCGGAGGGCGACCGTGCGCAGCCAGGGATAGAAGCCGACGTTCTGCCAGACGAACTTCCCGATGTTCGCGACGACCTTCGCATACGTCTCGGAGAGCGCTTCCTTGGCGGCCGCCTCCGAGCCCAGGCGTGGCAAGAGGACGCTGCGGTACAGCCCGGGGCCGTACTTGTGGAGGAGCTCTCCGAGCGCCTGGCGGTCGCCGCCCTGCGCCTTGGCGACGAGCTCCTTGTCGAGCGCGTCGGCCTCGGCCCGCTTCTCGGCCCGGGCCGCGTCGTCAGACGCGCGCGCGTCGGACCGCACGGCGGAGGCTCCCCGTTCCACGCGCCGCAGCATAGAGCCCGGCGGCGCCCAGGTGGCCCTTTTCGGTGAGAAGGGGAATGCGGCCACGCACGTCACGAAGAGAGAACGCGCCCCGGGCCGAGGCCTTACATCGCCCGGGCGGCTCGGGTATGAGGACGGCCATGTCCCCCGGGTCCCTGGCTCGCCGCGTCACGGCCGTCCTCGCCTTCGCCCTGGCCTCGTCCGGGGCGAGCGCGACCGCGGACGTGTCGATCCCGTACACGAAGACGACCCTCCCGAACGGGATGACCGTGATCTTCCACGAGGAGCACGCGGTCCCCATCACGGTCGTCAACGTCTCGTACGGCGTGGGGTCGCGCTACGAGGCGCCCGGGCGCACCGGGTTCGCCCACCTCTTCGAGCACCTCATGTTCATGGGGACGCACCGCGCGCCGACCAAGGCGTTCGACGCATGGATGGAGAGCGCGGGCGGCTGGAACAACGCGTGGACCTCGCAGGACCGCACCGACTACTACGACGTCGCGCCGCCCACTGCGCTCGATCTGCTGCTCTGGCTCGAGGCCGATCGCCTGCGCGACCTCGGCCCGCTGATGACGCTCGAGAAGCTGAACGCGCAGCGCGAGGTCGTCCGCAACGAGCGGCGCCAGACGAGCGAGAACACGCCATACGGCAAGGTCGAGCTGCGCTTGCCGGAGCTGCTCTACCCGCCGGGGCACCCGTACCACCACCCGGTGATCGGGTCGCACGAGGATCTCGAGGCCGCGACGGTCTCCGACGTGAAGGACTTCTTCGCGAGGAACTACGACCCGGCGAACGCGTCGCTCGTCGTCGCCGGCGACTTCGATCCGGTGAAGGCCAAGGCGACGATCGAGCGGTGGTTCGGCACGATACCGTCGCAGGGCAAGCCCGCCGATCCCGGCGCGCCCGGGTTCACCGACACGAAGACGACGCTCACGAGCGTCGTGCGCGAGACGATCCCCGACGACGTCGAGCTGCCGAAGATCGTCATGGCGTGGCAGACGCCGAAGCACTTCGGCCCGGGCGACGCGGAGCTCGACCTGCTCGCCACCGCGCTCGCGACGGGGAAGGCGAGCCGCCTGTACAAGGCGCTCGTGTACGATCAGAAGATCGCGCAGAGCGTCGCGGCCTCGCAGGACTCGGGCGTCCTCGGCTCGCGCTTCGAGGTCGACGTCATCGCGCGCCCCGGCGTGGACCTCGCCAAGCTCGAGGCCGCGATCGACGCGGAGCTGGCGAAGGTACGGAGCGCGCCGATCGCCGACGACGAGCTCCTCCGCGCGAAGAACCTCGTCGAGACGGCGTTCGTCATGCGCCTGCAAGGCGTCCGCGAGCGTGCGTCGCTGCTCAACATGTACGAGGCCGAGCTGCACGATCCGGGCTTCGCGCCGAAGGACCTCGAGCGCTATCGCGCGGCGACCAAGGAAGGCATCAAGGCCACCGCGGAGAAGTACCTGCTCCCGAACGCCCGCGTGATCCTCCGCGTCGTCCCGAAGAAGGACGCCGCCAAGGAAGCCCCGAAGAAGGAGGGGAAGAAGTGATGCGCCGCGTAGCGTTCGCCGCCGTCCTGCTGCTCGCCGCGTGCGGCGGCGAGCCCGCGCAGACCCCGCCCGCGCCGCCGCGGCCGACGGCGAGCGCCGCTGCCCCGCCGGCCCCGGCCGCGCAGGATCCGCTCGGCCCGAAGCCAGACGTCGCGGCGCCCGCGAAGTTCACGCCCCCGGTGCCTGCAACCTACAAGCATCCGAGCGGCGTCACCGTCTGGCTGCTCGAGCGCCACACGCTGCCGATCGTCTCCATGCAGCTGGTGGTCGGAGGCGGCGCCGCGGGCGATCCGAAGGGGAAGGGCGGCCTCGCGAGCATCACCGCGAGCATGCTCGACGAGGGCGCCGGGAGCCGCGACGCGATCGCGATCGCTCGCGATCTCGACCGGCTCGGCGCGACGCTCGTGACGGGCGCGTACGGCGACTACTCGTTCGCGCATCTGACGGTCCTGAAGAAGAACCTGAGCCCGGCGTCGGCGATCTTCGGCGACGTCGTCGTCCGGCCGACGTTCTCGCCGGTCGAGTGGCAGCGCGTGAGCAATCTGTGGAAGAACGATCTCCGCCAGCGGCAGAGCGATCCCAACGCCGTGGCGGCGGTGGTGACGCAGGTGGAGCTCTTCGGTCCCTCGCACACGTACGGGCACCCCACGACCGGGACGACGAAGTCGGCGGACGCGATTTCGCTCGGGGACGTGAAGGCCTTCTACAAGGGGGCGTGGCGGCCGGACGCCGCGACGCTCGTGGTCGTCGGCGACGTCACGCGCGCGGAGCTCGATCCGCTGCTCGCCACGGCCTTCTCCGGCTGGAAGCCGCCGGCGAAGCCGCCCGGCGTACCCGGCGCGCCGCAGCTCGGCGAGCCGAAGAAGCGCCGCGTCGTCGTCGTCGATCGCCCCGACGCGCCCCAGTCGGTCATCGCGGTCGCGCGCCTCGGCGTCGCGGCCGGCAGCGTCGAGACCGCGCCGCTCACACGGGTGAACGCCGCGCTCGGCGGGAGCTTCACCTCGCGCCTCAACCAGGACCTCCGAGAGGAGCACGGGTGGAGCTACGGTGCGCGGTCGCGGTTCTCGTGGAACGCGATGCCCGGGATGTTCGTCGCGCAGGCCGCGGTCCAGACCGCACACACGGGCGAAGCGCTGAAGGCCATGCTCGCGGACGTCGACGACCTCGCGAAGAAGGGCCTGACCGACGAGGAGGTCGAGAAGACGCGCCTGCTCGCCCGCTCGGAGCTCGTCGAGTCGTACGAGACGGTGGAGGGCGCGGCGGCGCGGCTCGCGCGGAGCGCGGGTGTGGGGCTCCCGGCCGATCACGACGCGACGGCCAGCGCCCGCGTCCAGTCGGCGACCAAGGACGACCTGCGGAAGCTCGCTGCGGCGCACCTCGGGCTCGACGAGGCGGTGATCGTCGTCGTGGGCCCGCGCGCGAAGCTCGAACCGCAGCTGAAGGCCATCGGCATCTCGAGCTTCGAGACCGTCGGCCCGGAAGGACAGGAGCGGAAGGGCCCATGAGCGGAACGACGAGCGCATCCATCGCCCTGGCGCCGGGCGCCGAGAACAACGCATTCGCCTCGATGCTCGCGGATCTCGTGCGCCAGAACCTCGAGAGCAAGCCGCACAAGAGGAAGGACTTCGACGCCCTGAAGGGCACGGTCGCGCTCGTGGCGGACGACGCCGACGTCGCACTGACGCTCGAGTTCGTCCCCCAGGAGGGCAAGGGCTCCCTCCTCCTCCACGACGGGATCCGGGGCGTCCCCGACGTCGCCGTCCGGGGGACCTCCGACGCGATCATGGCGCTCTCGAACGTCCCCCTGACCCGTCCGCTCGCGCTCCCGGTCCCGACCGACCGCGCGTCGGCCGAGGTCCTCCGGGACATGATCCGGGCGACGAGGGCCGGCGAGCTGAAAATCTACGGCATGCTCCGTCACTTCGGCTTGCTCTCTCGGCTGACTCGGGTAATGAGCGTCAACGGTTGAGAGCGAATCGCCGCGAGGCCGTCCCCCCGGGACCCGAGACACCCGGACTGGACATCTTCGCAGCGAAGCGCCTTGACAGCCGTAGGGCCGGCGGGTAGCTTGCGCGGCCCCCGAAGGTGGCGAAAAGCCGCTCGTTTGCTACGTTGACCTGGAGATCGAAGGTTCATGGCCGTCCACATCCGCCTCGCCCGTGCGGGCACCAAGAAGAAGCCCTTTTACCGTGTGGTCGTGACGGACCAGCGGAGCCCTCGCGGTGGCCGGTTCCTGGAGAACATCGGGACCTTCGACCCTGCCAAGAAGACGGAAGAAGCGCCGCTCAACGTGAACGCCGAGCGGCTCGCATACTGGCGTAGCAACGGCGCGGTCCCCTCGGACACGCTCGTGCGACTCCTCAAGCGGGCCTCGAAGGCTGCTGTTGCCCCGGCGGCGAAGTAAACCTCTCGTTCTTCTCCCCGTACTGGAGGGAGAGCCGCCATGGCGCTGAAAGAGCTGATCAAAGCGATCGCGATGGAGCTCGTGGACCACCCCGATCAGGTGGTCGTCACCGAGATCGCGAGCGAGCACAACTGCCTGATCGAGCTGCGTGTGGCGAAGGACGACATCGGCAAGGTGATCGGCAAGGAGGGCCGTACGGCCCAGTCCATGCGGACCATCCTCGCCGCCGTCTCGACGAAGCTCGGCAAGCGCGCGCACCTCGACATCGTCGACTGAGGACCGAGGGCACGTGCCCGCCGCGAATCCCGAGAACGAGTGGATCCCGCTCGCGGAGATCGCACGTCCCCACGGCGTGCGCGGCGAGGTGCGGCTGCGCTTGTTCAACAAGGCGAGCGACGTGCTCCTCTCGCAGGAAGAGGTCCTCGTGAGGCTCCCCGACGGCGAGGAGCACGAGGTCTCGGTCGACGGCGCGCGGCGTGCGGACGACGCCATCCTGATGAAGCTCTACTCGGTCGACGATCGCGACCGAGCCGACGAGCTCCGCGGGGCGCTCGTCTGCGTGCGCCGTCGCGACTTTCCCCCGCCGGACGAGGGCGAGTTCTACGCCGTCGACGTCGTCGGGTCCGAGGTCCTGCTCGACGGCAGCCGCATCGGGGTCGTGAAGGAGATCGTGTCGTACCCGACGATGGAGACGCTCCTGGTCGCGGCGGACGATCGAATGGGCGACTGGGAGGTCCCCCTCAACGACGTCTACGTCGCGAAGGTCGACGTGCCGAACAGGGTCGTGACCCTGGCGACGCTCGACGAGATCGAGCGCATCCCGCCGAAGAAGAAGAAGCCGAAGCCCCAGGCGAAGGAATGACGCGATGAGGGTCGACCTCGTCACGCTCTTCCCCGAGCTCTTCGACAGCTTCCTCGCGACGAGCTTCGTCGGCCGCGCGCGGACCGGCGGGCAGCTCGAGGTGCGCACGAAGTCGCCGCGCGATTTCGGGCTCGGCCGGCACAAGAGCGTCGACGACACGCCGTACGGCGGCGGCAGCGGCATGGTCATGCGCGTCGACGTGCTCGTCGCGACGATGGAGGCGCTCGACGCGGAGGCCGAGGCCGGCGGCCAGCCGCGTGCGCGGCGCATCCTGATGACGCCGCAGGGCAAGCCGTTCGATCAGGCGACCGCGGTCCGGCTCGCGGCCGAGCCGGCCGTGATGCTCGTCTGCGGGCGCTACGAGGGCTTCGACGAGCGCGTTCGCTCGTTCGTGGACGAGGAGATCTCGCTCGGCGACTTCGTCATGACCGGCGGAGAGGTGGCGGCGATGGCGGTCGTCGAGGCGACGGTGCGCCTGCTTCCCGGCGTCCTCGGCAACATCGAGTCGACGCGCGAGGAGTCGCACGGCGAAGAGGGCCTCCTCGAGTATCCGCAGTACACCCGTCCTGCCGAGTTCCGCGGGCTCGCCGTCCCCGAGGTCCTCTCGTCGGGCAACCACGCGGAGATCGCCAAGTGGCGCAAGAACGAGGCGATCGCGCGCACGCGCACCCGCCGGCCGGATCTGATCAAGTGACCCGCCTGGCGATCGCGCTCGTGCACCATCCCGTGCTCGATGCCCAGGGCGGCATCGTGACCAGCACGCTCACGAACATCGACGTGCACGACCTGTCGCGCAGCGCGAAGACGTACGGCTGCACCGACTTCTTCGTCGTCCACCCCATCGAGGCGCAGCGCGATCTCTGCGCGCGCATCGTGGATCACTGGACGACCGGATCGAGCGGCAAGCGCATCCCCGACCGCAAGGACGCCCTCGCGCTCGTGCGGATCGTGCCCACCATCGCCGATGCGGCCGCCGAGCTCGGGAGCCCGAGGATCTGGGTCACCGCCGCGCGCACCCTCGGCAGCCCGCTCTCGTGGAAGGAGGCCCGTCGCGAGCTCGAGAGCGATCCGCGCCCGGTGCTGCTCCTCTTCGGCACGAGCTGGGGCCTCGCGCCCGAGGTCACGGGCGCGGCGGACGCGGTGATCGCGCCCATCGACGGCGGCGCGGGGTGGAACCACCTCAGCGTCCGCGCCGCGTGCGCCATCGCGCTCGACCGCCTGCGCGGCTGATCCCGCGTCAGGACTTCTCGACGAGCGGGGGCTCGACCACGAGGCCCCCGGGGCGCCCGGCCGCGCACTCGACCATCACGACGCGCGCCGCGTCCCCCGGCTTGCCGTGGACGAACCGGACACGCTTCGGCTCGAGGCCGCGCGCGCGCAGCGCGGTGAAGAGGCTGGTCGCCTCGACCGCCGGGTACACGAAGCAAGCGCGGGCGCGACGCCCGGCGACGCGGCGGGCGGCGTCCAGGAAGACGCCGAGCGGACCGCGCTTCGCCTGGGCCAGGGCAGGGGCGGGCGCCCGCCCGCGGCCGGGCGCCACGTAGGGAGGATTGCAGACGACGAGGTCGGCGCTGCCCGCGTAGCTCTCGACGTCGCCGTGGACGATCTCGCCGCGATGCGCCCAGCCGTTCTCGTCGACGTTGCGCGTGCACAGCGCGGCGAGCCGCGCGTCGATCTCGACGAACGTGACCTGCAGGGCGGCATCGAGGTGCAGCAGCGACAGCCCCACGGCGCCGACGCCGGAGCCGAGATCGATGGCCCGGCGGACGGGCCGCGTGCGCGCCGCATACGCGAACTCGGCGAGGAGGAGCGCGTCCACGTTGACGCGATAGCCCGTCTTCCTCGCCGGCTGATGGAGGACGAGGCGTCCTCCGAAGAGCGTGTCGCGTGTCGTCGCCGTCACTTCGTCGAGGTCAGTTCTGCCACGGCCGGCGGCCGCGGAGGCGGAGCGCGGTCACCGCGCCCGGGAAGGTCTGCACCGTGGTCGTGCCGAGGAGCACGGTCTGGTTGTTGTAGTTGCCGATCGCGCTGATGCGGATGGGGACCCCGGTGCTCACGTTGAGGGTGCCGAAGAGCCCGAGCTTGCTCGTGCCGAGCCCCCCGCGGGACTTGTCCGGGAGCGGATCGGACTCGTTCTCGCCGAAGTAGAACATGTCCGCCTCGTGGGCGGCGTCGATGTCGACCGTCGCGCCCGAGAGGCGCTTGTCCGCGCAGTCGTGGACCTCGCCCGCGAGCAGGCCCTTGTCCTGCTTGACGGTGAACCCGCCCGCCGCCGACGCGACGGTGTTGATGTCCGTCGCGGCGACGACCGAGGGCTCGTACTCGACGACGTCGCCGGCCTGGACCTCGGAGTTCGAGAAGAAGATGTCGTAGTCGTACATCGCGGCCCACTGGGAGCCTCCGGTGGCGTCCGACGTCTTCACGATGAGGCGCGTCTCGGTCGGCACGCCGGGATAGGTGTACGCGCGGAAGGTGCAGCCGCCGTCGGGGCACTTCTTGAGGAAGGTCTCCTTCGTCACGTCCGCGTCGCTGTCCGACGTCGTCGTCGCCGCGCCGACGAGCTCGCCGAGCGCGCCGCCGTCGCCCATCTTGAAGATCTCGATCTTGACGCCCTTCGAGTCCTCGCCGCTCGAGAACAGGCGGACGTGGCCCTTCAGCGTGATGGTCTTCGGCGTGCCCATCGGCGCGGGCGCATCGAGGCACCCGAGGTCGACCGTCGGATCGTCGGTCGAGTAGCGGTTGAGGCCCGTGCCGCGCGCGACGGTCTGCGTCGGCGCCTGCACCCACGTGCAGCACGCGTTCACCGTGCGCGGCGGCTTGCACTGCGCGGGGACCGCGTTCGGCGACGGCGTGCACGTCTCGCAGTACGCGTCCTTCTCGACCTTCGGCGCGCTGTCGCACGATGCGCTGCCCGTCGTCGTCCCCGACGAGCTCGCGCCCGGCGTGTTGTTGGTGGAGCTGCACGCGAGCGCGACGAGGCCGGTGAAGGCCGAGAGAAGGAGCGTACGGACGGGCTTCATGGCGTCGTCATAGCCGAAAGTCGGTCCTGGTCCGTCTCAAGATCGTAACGATCGCGCTATCGTGCCCGCCATGAGCCCTTCTCCGCGCGAGGCGATCGTGGCGGAGGCGCGCCGGCTGGGGTTCGACGCCGTCGGCTTCGCCCGCGCCGACGTGCCCCTCGACGCGGATTTCGCGCGCTACGAGGACTTCGTCGCCCGGGGCATGCAGGGCGAGATGGGCTGGCTCGCGTCCTTGCCCGAGGCGCGGCGCCGGCTCGACGGGGAGCACGTCCTGCCCGGTGCGCGCACCGTCGTCTGCCTCGCACGCAGCTATGCCCGGGGCGGCGCCGACGAGGCTCGGGACCCGCCGCTGTCCCGAGGGATCGCCCGCTACGCGCGCGGCCGCGACTACCACAACGGGATGCGCAAGAAGCTCCGCACGCTCGCCAAGCTGGTGCGGACCTTCGGCGCGGAGGCGCGGCCGCTGTGCGACGAGGAGCCGATCCTCGAGCGGGCGTGGGCGGCGCGTGCGGGCCTCGGCTTCGTGGGCAAGAACGGCCTCCTCATCGTGCCCGGGGTCGGCTCGCTCGTGCTGCTCGGCGAGGTCGTGACCACCCTCGCGATCGAGCCCGACGCGCCGATCGCCGAGCGCTGCGGATCGTGCACGCGCTGCCTCGATGCGTGCCCGACGAACGCGTTCGCCGCGCCGTTCGTGCTCGATCCGAGGCGCTGCATCTCGTACCTCACGATCGAGCACCGATCGCCGGTGCCCGAGGAGCTGCGCGAGGGCATCGGCGCGCACCTCTTCGGCTGCGACGACTGCCAGACGGTCTGCCCGTTCAACGCGAGCGCGCGCAGCAAGGAGCGCGACGCAATGGTCGATCCGCGCTTTCTGCCCGATCCGCGCTGGAACGAGGTGACGCTCGGCGATCTCCTCGCCCTCGACGACGACGGCTTCGTCCGCCTCCGCGAGGGCAGCGCGATCGGGCGCGCGACGCGCGCCGGCCTCGCACGCAACGCCGCCATCGTGCTCGGCAACCGGCGCGACGCGGCGGCCCGACCTCAGCTCGAGCGCGCCGCGCGGGAGCACGACAGCCCGGAGGTGCGCGAGGCGGCCGCCTGGGCGCTGCGCCGGCTCGACGTCACGGACAGCCGGTGACGAACTTCGTGTCGTCGCACGCGGCCGCGTCGAGGGCGCACGCGCTGCCGGGCGCGCAGCAGAGGTGGGCGGCTGGCTTCTCCGGCGCCGCGCAAGCCGCGCTGCATGCGCCCGCGTCGCAGTAGATGGTGTCACCGCACGCGCCGTTCTTGCGGCACGTCACGCTCGCGTCCGCACCGCTGACGGCGAGCCCGCCGGCGCATGCGTTGGTGTCCATGCACCTCACGTCGACCGCGGGCGCGGTCGCCTGGACGAAGCCGCTCTTGCACGTGTCGTCCGAGACGCACGCGATGTTGCACGCGGTCTGCGCGTTGCACACGACGGACTGGCTGCACGAGTCCTTGCCCGCCCCGCCGCCGGCATCGGCGCCGCACTGGACGCTGCAGGTGACCGCGTTGCAGGTGACCGGCTCGTTGATGCAGCTCCCGTTGCCCGTGCACTGGACGTTGCAAGTGCCCGCGTCGCAGCTGACGGACTGCGTGCACGAGCTCGCCCCCGCGCAGCTCACCGCACACGTCGATCCGCCGCACGCGACGGGCTGGTTGATGCACGCGCCGGAGCCCGAGCAGTCGATGTTGCACGCTCCCGCCTGGGTGCAGTCCACGCCCTGCGCGCAGGCGAGCGCGCCGGTGCACTTGACCTCGCAGGCGACGTCGGGTGGGCAGACCACGCGCCCGGCGCAGGACGCGGCGACGGAGCAATCGATGGTGCACGTCCCGGCATTGCAGGTGCCCGCCTCGCAGACCTCGAGGCACCGGCCCTGGGCATCGAAGCTCGCGTCGGCCACGGCGTCCGTGCCGCCATCGCCGGCGGGCGCCCCGTCCGGCAGCGCGCCGTCGAGCAGGAAGGGAGGTCCTGCCTCCGGTGCCCCCGCATCGCGCGAGGGCTCGACCATCTCGCCGACGGCGGTGAGACCGCAGGCCGTGACGGCGACCACCGAGGACACCAGGAAGACGCGCCGGGTACGCACGGATCGAAGGCTAACACTGGACGGGCGTATCGCGTGGAGCTAGAGGCACGCCGGCTGCACCAGAGGCTCCGACAGAGCCTCGACGGAGGGGGTTTTCTGCATGATTCGACGTGGATTCAGGGGATTCGGCGTGGCGTTCGCCCTGGCCCTGGGGGTCGCGAGCACCACCGCGCCGTCGCGTCCTGCCCACGCGCAGGAGTCCGGCGTCGCCGCGGCGAAGGAGAAGGCGAAGGCGACGCCCGCCAGCGCCGAGGCCGCGCTCGCGTACGGACGTGCGCTGCGCCGGGCCGGGCACGAGACCGAGGCGCTCGCCGAGCTCCGTCGCGCGAAGACCTTCGCGCGCGGGGAGATGGCCAGCAAGATCGGATGGGAGATCGCGCGCACGCACGTCGCGAGGCGCGAGTTCCAGCAGGCGATGTCCACGTGCCGCGCGATGCGCGCGCCCGGACCGAGCCGCGTCTGCGCGGCCGAGGCGCACCTGCTCTGGCGCCGCGGCACCGAGGCCATGGCGGAGCTCGGCGAGCTCGCGAAGGTCAAGGACCCGTCCGTCGACGTGCAGTACTTCGCGAAGGTCGCCGAGGGGCGCGTCCGCGAGCTCGAGACGAAGGACGCGGAGGCCGAGGCGGCCTACCGGAAGGCGATCGAGCTCGCGGCCGATCGCGCGGACGCGCACGTCCTGCTCGGGTCGCTGCTCCATCGCATCGGCAAGGACGGCGTGCCGGAGCTGCGCCGCGCCGCGGAGATCGACGAGAAGGATCCGGTCGTGCAGCTCGAGCTCGGGCGAGCCCTCGCGAGCGATCCGGCGACGCTCGGCGACGCCATCGCCGCGCTCGAGCGAGCCGTGGCCGAGCGGCCGACGTACACGGACGCGCTCCGGAGCCTCACGGAGGCCTACCTCGCGGCGAAGCGCGTTCCCGACGCGAAGCGGACCGCCGAGTCGGTGCTCCGCGTCGCGCCGAACGACGTCTTCGCGCACCTCGCGGCAGGCCGCGTCGCGCTCGCGGAGGGCCGCCTCGACGACGCGCTCGCGGAAGGCGAGACCGCGTTCAAGCTCATGCCGAACGAGGCGAAGGCCAAGCTCCTCGTCGCCGACGCGTACGCGAAGAAGGGCGAGATCGACCTCGCGCTCGAGGCCTACCAGTCCGCGCACGGCCTCGATCACGGCGATCCGACGCCGCTCGTGAACGCGGCGCGCGCCTGTCTCGAGGCCGGGCGCCCGACGAGCGCGAAGGCGTTCGCGACCCGCGCGACGAAGGACTTCCCGGCGCACGCTCCTGCGTGGATCGCGCTCGGCGACGCGCTCACCGCCGACAAGGATCCGGCAGGGGCGCGCGCCGCCTACGAGAAGGCGAAGAACGCGCACGCGCGCTGAAATACTCGTACTAGGATGCGCCCGGCATGGCATCTCTCGCCGAGCGCATCACGAAGGGCGACGTCCGCGCGGTGGCGCGCGCGATGCGCGACGTCGACGATCGCGTCCCTGGTTACCTCGAGCTCCTGAAGGAGCTCTTCCCCAGCACGGGGCGTGCGTTCGTCGTCGGCATCACGGGCAATCCGGGCGCCGGCAAGAGCACCCTGACCGACCGGCTGATCGAGCAGCTGCGCAAGGCCGACAAGAAGGTCGGCGTCATCTGCGTCGATCCGACGAGCCCGTACACGGGCGGCGCGATCCTCGGCGACCGCATCCGCATGACGAGGCACGCGACCGACGACCGCGTCTTCATCCGCTCCGTCGCCACGCGCGGGCATCTGGGCGGCCTCTCGCGCTCGGCGCGCGACATGGTGCGCGTGCTCGACGCGTACGGCTGCGACGTCGTGCTCGTCGAGACCGTCGGCGTCGGACAGGACGAGCTCGAGATCACGCGGACGGCGCATTCGACGCTCGTGGTCATGGCGCCCGGGCTCGGCGACGAGGTGCAGGCGATCAAGGCCGGCATCCTCGAGACGGCCGACGTCTTCGCCGTGAACAAGGCCGATCGCGAGGGCGCAGACGGGACGGTGCGCGACCTCGAGCTGATGATCGCGCTCGGGAGCGAGGCGATGGTCGCCGCGGGCAAGCGCCGCGGGCACGTCGTACACGGCGGCCAGAAGGTGGACGTCATCGAGGGAGATGCGCCCAAGGCGGAGGCCTGGACGCCGCCGATCTTCAAGTGCGTCGCCACACGCGGGGAGGGCATCGCCGAGCTCGTCGACGCGCTCCATCGCCATCACGCGTGGCTCGAGTCGACGGAGGCGGGGCGCGCGCGGCGGCACCTCCGGCTCGCCGAGGAGGTGCGCGAGTCGCTCCGCGAGGCGCTGATCGAGGAGGCCACGACGGCGCTCGCAAAGGAGCTCGACGACGTGGTCCGCGCGGTGGCCGAGAAGCAGACCGATCCGTACACCGCGATCGAGCAGCTGCTCGTTCAGTTCCGCCGGCGCTGATCAGGCGCGGACGCGCGGCGGCTTCCTGCCCACGTTCTCGGCCTCGAACGCGCTCGGGCAGATGTCGTTCAGACGGCAGCCCTCGCAGTTCGGCTTTCGCGCGAAGCAGGTCCGCCGGCCGTGGAAGATCAGGTAGTGCGGCGTCATCGCCCACGTGTCCTCGGGCAGGAGCTTCATCAGGTCCTGCTCGATCTTGATGGGGTCGTTGTGGCGCGTCCAGCCGAGGCGCTGCGAGATGCGCTGCACGTGCGTGTCCACGACCACGCCCTCGGGCTTGTTCCACATGACGCCGAGCACGACGTTCGCCGTCTTGCGGCCGACGCCGCGCAGCTTCACGAGCTCCGCGAGCGTCTGCGGGACCTCGCCGTCGTGCTGCTCGACGAGGCTCTGCGCGAGCGCGACGAGCGCCTTCGACTTCTGACGGAAGAAGCCGAGGCTCGCGACGTACGGCTCGACGTCCTTCGGATCCGCCTTCGCCATCGCGTGCGCGTCCGGGAAGCGCGCGAACAGCTTCGGCGTCGCCTTGTTCACGTTCACGTCGGTGGTCTGCGCGCTCAGCACCGTCGCGCAGAGGAGCTGGAACGCGTTCACGTGATCGAGCTCGCAGTGCGCGTCCGGGTACATCTCGGCGAGCCGCCTGAGCGTCTCGCCCGGCTCCGCCATCCGCCGCTTCGGCGCGATCTTCCGGCGGACCTTGGCCACCACGGCCTTCGCCTTGCGCACGACCTTCTTCGCGACGCCGCCCTTCCTCGCCGCCACGCTCAGCCTCCGTCCGCCGCGTCGGGGGCGCCGGTGTCGAGATCCGCGGGAGCGTCCTCTCCCGCGTCGGCCGCCTCGCCCCCGTCCGATTCGCCGCCGTCGCCTTCCTCGTCCTCCTCCGACGCGGAGCACGATGCCTCGAGCCGCGACGCGTCCAGGGCTCCCTGGCACTCGGGCGAGGCGGCGTCGAGCTCGGTGGCGATCGCAGGCACCGGCGGGCAGACGGTCGAGAGATACACCTCGCCGTTCGCCGCGAGGCACGTCGGCGCGCAAACGGAGCTCACGCTCTCCCCCGGGACGACCTCGACCGGCGCGTAGTCCTCGAGGCACCCCAGCGCCGGATCGTACTTCTGTGCGGTATACACATAACGAGGGTCTTCGTCGAGGCACGCGGCGAACGCCGCGGCGAGGAGCGAGAGGGAGCAGAGGGCGAGGGCGGCGCGTTTCATCGGACGGCTAGAAGGTGATCGCGGCGAGCGCGAGGAGCGAACGGCCGAGCTGGGGCAGGGTGGTCTGCCGGTACTCGGCGCTGACCGGCACGCGCCACTGCGCGTCGAACGCGTTGTAGACGCCCACCGACCACGACAGCCCCCAGCGCGGCTCGACCCCCGAGAAGACGAAGTCCCAGAGGAACGCCGGCGCCGTCTCGCGCTGGGGAGGCTCGCCCGGCGCGTCGCGGTCGTTCCGGTCGAAGCGCGGCCCCTCGAAGGTGAGGCGCGACATGAGCATCAGCGCGCGCGCGAGGATCGGGACGGCGCCCTTGATCGAGCCGAGGTGGTTCGGCGCGTTCGGGACCTCGCGCAGACCGGGGGCGGACCTGAAGGCGAGAAAGTCGCCGATCGCGCCGGACTCGAGGTACTTCGACTTCTGGTACGAGTACGAGGCGGAGAGCATCCAGCCCTCCTTCCACTCGCGCCGGAGCTCGACCTCGCCGCCGAACGTGCCGACCGGGACGTCGGTGTTCTGGTACTGGGTGACGAGCCGCCCCGTCGGATCCGTCACCTCGCGGAGCGCGATGAGGTCGCGGATGTAGTTCGCGTACACCGAGACGAGGCCGACGACGGTGCGCGAGAAGCGGTGGCTCATCTCCGCCTCGGCCGAGTAGAGGTTCTCGGGCCGGAGGTCCGGGTTCGGCGCCGAGTCCGCCGCGAAGTAGCGCAGCTCGTAGATGCTCGGCGCGCGGAACGCCTTGCCGCCCATGATCTTCAGATTGCCGCGCTCGTACGGCTTCACGATCAGCGCGAGGCGCGGGTTGAGCGACGCGCCGAACGTCGAGTAGGCGTCGAGACGCGCGGCCGCCGACGCCTTGATCGCGCTCGAGGGCATCACGTCGACCATCCCGTATCCGGCGAGGAGCGAGAACGGCCGCTTGTCGTCGAAGTAACGCCCGTCGACCTCGTTCGTCGTCTGCTGGTGCGCGAGGAAGTGATACTGGCCCTCGCCGCCGCCGGTCACGCGCAAGACGGGCGTGGGCTTGAACACGAGCCGCTGCTCGGCGCCGACCCATGCGCCGTCGTACGGGTTGCGTTCGAGGCCGCCGTCCGCCGGCGTGTGCGCGAAGCGCCCCCGGTACGCGTAGTAGTTGCCGTGCACCCGGGTCATCGACTCGAGAGAGTCGGCGATCCTCGGCTCCGCCTTCGCCTCGACGAAGGCACGGGAGTCGGCCTGCTTCGATCGCGAGTCGCCGTAGAGGGTCTCGAACTGCCCGGCGGGGAGGGTCTTGTCGTGGTGGTTCGCCGACCACTGCACGGTGAACCACTTCCACCAGTAGCGCCCCGTCCACGTCGCGACGCGCATCGAGTCGAGGCCGCGGGCGGTGCCGGCGACGGACGGCGGGCCGTCCGCCACGTACTCGGGAGAGAAGAGATCGCGGCCCGCCGACTTGCCCGCCGCCACGGTGGTGGTGATGCCGGAGTCGGTCGAGAAGCGGTGCGTGAGGCGCGTCCGCGCGCGCGCGACGCCGTCGTCGGCGACGGAGAGCCCGACCTCGCGGCCCTCGGGGAGCTCGCGCGCGTTCGTCACGAGGTTCACGACGCCGGAGAACGCGCCCGTTCCGTAGAGCACCGAGCCCGGTCCGCGGACCACCTCGATGCGGTCGACGTCCTCGATGTCCGTTCGCAGGTCGTAGCCGACGTACGAAGACCAGACCCAGTTGTCGTTCGCCGGGTGTCCGTCGACGAGCACGAGCACGCGGTTGCCGTAGTCGCCCGGCCGACCGAACCCGCGGAACCCGAGGCTCTTGTAGCCGCGGTCGTCGCTGACGAAGACGCCGCGGACGCCGCGCACCGCCTCGGCGACCGTCGGGTAGCGCATGGCCCGGAGCTCCGGGCTCGGGATGAGGCTGACCGACGCGGGCGCATCCTCGATGGGCTCCGACATGCGCGAGGCGGCCTCGACGGCGTCGGCGGTGAGGAGCGTGAGATCGAGCTGCGTCTGCTCGTTGGCCCCGACCTCCACCCGGCGCTCGACCGGGCGGAACCCGCGAAGGGTGACGCGAACGACATGCTTTCCGACCGGCACCGTGAGCACGGACGGCGTGAAGCCCTTCGTCTGCCCGTCGATCTCGATCGTCGCGTCGCGCTCGTCGGCGTTCACGACGAGCGACCCGGTCTCC
>WBZO01001131.1_pt1 | contig 45000 bp, 28 predicted proteins | sample 5204261 | NCBI WGS metagenome assembly WBZO01 (sample SAMN12412400, study PRJNA552823) | activated sludge metagenome | isolation source: activated sludge from anammox sidestream of wastewater treatment plant... | place: USA: North Carolina | collected 2017-09
GAGCATTTGTCGCCGGTCTTTGCCTTTCACGCCAGCCAAAAGGTCATACAGCCAAAGCCCCAAGGAGCTGCCTAACCTGCCGTGGGTGCCACCTCGGATGATGGGGAGGAGCATCTTTTCAGACTTCACCAGGTGGGGTGCCAGCCGGTGTACGATTGCCCGCTCGCGCCCCACTTCTCTTACTAACCCAAATTCAAATTGTTGCATGTAGCGAAGGCCGCCGTGGATCAACTTGGTGGATTTACTGCTCGTGCCCGAAGCAAAATCTCCTTTATCAACCAGGGCCGTTTTGAGGTTCCGGGTTGCTGCATCCAGTGTAATGCCCGCGCCAGTGATGCCACCCCCGATAACGAGCAGGTCAAAAGAGCCTTGTTTCAGTTGCCTCAAAAGCTCCGAACGTTGGATAACCATGATGTTTTAATTATTTTGCCGCCGAAAATTGCTAAACGCAAATTTCATTATTTTGTTTATGCATGCAAAAATTGTCGGCTTCAGGTTTGACGGTTAAAAACTTCTGACTTTAGGGCGGCATGCTAACGATGAAAACTATATGAATTTAACGAGCGAAAACATTCTTTTAGTTGGCTCAATTTTACTTTTTATCAGCATTGTTGCAGGAAAAACATCTTACAAATTCGGCGTTCCGACCTTGGTTTTGTTTCTCGCAATCGGCATGTTAGCAGGGTCGGATGGCATCGGCGGTATTTCTTTCAACGACCCCAAAGCTGCCCAGTTCATCAGCATTGTTTCTTTGAATTTCATTTTGTTCTCAGGCGGCCTGGATACTAACTGGACGGCGGTGAAGCCCATTGTCTGGCAAGGCGTCATACTTTCCACGCTGGGCGTTTTGCTCACGGCGGTCACCCTGGGCCTTTTTGTCTATTACGTTACAGATTTTACAATCTACGAAAGCTTGTTGCTTGGATCCATTGTTTCTTCGACAGATGCGGCTGCGGTCTTTTCTATTCTGCGCTCAAAAAGCCTCACGCTACAGTCCAACCTGAAGCCGACACTCGAGCTGGAAAGCGGTAGTAACGACCCGATGGCTTATGTCCTAACCCTTGCATTTCTCACCTTAGTCGTCAATCAGGATCGCAGCTTTTTATCCATCATCCCTTTGTTTTTGCAGCAAATGAGCATCGGTGCCATATCGGGTTTCCTGTTTGGATTTCTCAGCAAATACATCATCAACAAGATCAAACTCGACTTTGAGGGCTTGTACTCGGTGTTGGTTATTTCGCTGATGTTCATCACTTTTTCTGCCACGGATGCCGTCAATGGCAATGGATTCCTCGCTATTTACATCTGCGGCCTATATCTGGGAAATCAGGACTTGATACACAAAAACTCCATCATCAGAATGTTCGACGGCTATGCCTGGCTCATGCAAATCGTGCTGTTCCTCACTTTGGGGCTACTCGTTTTTCCAAGTAAGATTGTTCCGGTGATTGGCATTGGGCTGTTGATTTCTCTGTTTCTGATTATGGTGGCGAGGCCGGTGAGTGTTTTTATTAGTTTGCTGCCATTCAAAATGCAGTTGAAAAGGCGGTTTTATATTTCCTGGGTCGGATTGCGGGGGGCTGTACCCATCGTTTTTGCAACGTACCCCTTGCTGGCAGGAATCGAAAAAGCGGATATGATTTTCAATATTGTGTTCTTCATCTCGCTTACCTCGGTGCTCATTCAGGGAACTTCGCTGGGCCTCGTGGCGAGGTGGCTCAAAGTCGCACTCCCCGAAAAGGCGAGAACTGCTGCACCTACGGATGCCTTTTTAGCCGAATACCCCAAGGCGGCGATGGAGGAATTTGTCCTTCGGGAGCATAACCAAGTCGTGGGAAAAGAAATTGTGGAGCTGAAATTTCCAAAAAATGCCATCATTGCCATGATAAGGCGGGAGGATTCCTACCTGATTCCCAGTGGTGCCACCCGGCTCGAGGCCCACGATACCCTCGTCGTCCTCTCGGACACCAGAGCCGGCTTGGATGAGGTCAGAGAATGTTTGAGCAGGCAGGAAACTCCCCTTTCCTCCTGAGCAGGCTGCCGCCTCAGATGCAAGGGAGCGAATGGGCGCTACCAGGCGATTTCTATCTGCTTGCCTTTTTGCAGTTCAAGCTCCCACTGTCCGCCGTCATTACTGACGAGCCGCACCTTTCCGCCTGCTCGTGAAAATACGTTCACCTTTAGCGGAACGCCGTCCTTCCAGGTCAGATCAACGATGAAACCACCTCTGGCACATAACCCTTTGACAGCACCCGAAGGCCAGGCCTGCGGCAGTGCCGGCAGCAGATGAATCGTATGGCCATCGGATTGTACGAGCATTTCCGCGACGGCAGCCGCTCCGCCGAAGTTGCCGTCAATCTGGAAAGGCGGGTGTGCGTCCAACAGGTTGGGGTAGGTTCCCCCTCCCCGGGGGTAGTCGGTTTTCTCCTTGTCGGGCGGCACGTAGCGCAGTAGCTCCCGGTACATTTTGTATGCCCGGTTGCCATCCCGAAGCCTCGCCCACAGGTTGATCCGCCAGCCCTTGGACCAACCGGTGGTTTCGTCTCCTTTGATCTCCAGGCTGCGACGGCAGGCCTGAGCCAGCGTAGGGGATCCTTCCGGGGAGATGTGATGCCCCGGGTACAGGCCGAACAGGTGGCTCTGGTGCCGGTGTCGGGGGTCGGCGTCTGCCCAGTCGTGGTACCATTCCTGCAGGTTGCCCTGCCTGCCAATTTGGTAGGGATACAGGCGCTCCAACGCAGTTTCGAGGCTATGTCGAAATGCTGCGTCTTCCTGGATAATCCTTGAAGCCTCAATAGTTTGGGCGAACAGCTCTCGAATCATGGCCAGGTCGGCAGTTGCACCGTAGAGCGTCGCGCCACGGTAGCCCTCCGGCGTGAGGTAAATATTTTCGGGTGAGGTAGATGGCGAGGTAATGAGCCTTCCCTGGTTGTCTCCAACCAGCCAGCGGAGGCAGAAAGTCGCAGCGCCTTTCATCAGCGGATAGGCTTCATTTTTTAAAAAAGCGCTGTCACGGGTAAAGGTGAAATGCTCCCACAGATGCGTGGCGAGCCAGGTACCGCCCATGTTCCAGTTTGCCCAGGCTGGATCCCCCTGCCCGAAGTCGCCTACGGGGTTGCTCATTGCCCAGATGTCAGAATTGTGGCAGGCGACCCATCCTTCATTCACTCCGTAAAAATTGCGGGCAGTGACGGCTCCGGTAGTAGCAATATTTTTTATGAAAGACAAAAGCGGAAGGTGCAACTCGCTGAGCTGGGTCGTTTCGGCTAACCAGTAGTTTTCTTCTGCATTGATGTTGAGGGTGTAGTTGCTGCTCCAGGGTGGGCGTAGGTAGGGATTCCAAAGGCCCTGCAGGTTGGCTGGTACGCCCGGCGTGCGGCTGCTGCTGATAAGCAGGTAGCGGCCAAACTGGAAATACAGGACCTCCAGGTTGCGGTCTTCCTCACCTTTAGCGTAGCGGAGCAATCTCTCGCCGGTGGGCAGGTCGGGGGCCGTCGTAGGCCCCAGGCTGAGCACTACTCGCTTGAAAAAGTGCATGTAATCCTTGCGGTGGGCGTCGAGCAATTCTTTCCAGGATTTTGAAGCAGCCTTGTTCAGGAGCCTCCCTGCAATAGCCGTAGCGGGAAGGCCCTCTGCGACCGGATTTTTGTCAAAGCCGTTAAAACTGGTAGCTATAGACACCAGTATCAGTGCTTCCGTACCGCCCCGAAGTCCGATGCTGCTACCTGTTTGCACCAGCGCTCCTCCCTTGTTTTTAATTAAAAAATGTGCGGCAAATCTCGTTCCTCGTTGCTCGTCAAACCGGACGGCATCGGGAATCGGACCTCGGTAGGCTGGCTCGGCATGATAAGGCGCATAGCCGCTCACCTGCATTTCATTTTTCGAAAAAACAGTGTGATGCCGCAAAAGGCTTTGAAAGTCCAGATCGAAGCTGAGCGCTCCCTTTTTGCTACTTTTCAGGCGAATAACCAGGAGTGAGTCGGGGTGGGAAATGAAGTACTCCCGATGAAATCTCGTGCCCTCCAATTCGTAGCGTACCGTACTGAGGGCCTGCTCAATGTCGAGTTCCCGGTAGTAATTTCTCATTTCTCCTTTTTCATGTAAAAAATGAAGGTAAAACGTGCCGAGCGGGGCGTAGCTTTGGGAGTAGCTGCCTTGCACCTGGTGCTGGAGGGAATCGGCCAGAGCGTAGTTTTCATTGGCCAGGGCCTCGCGGATGGCCGGAATGAAGGTGTGAGCTTCTGGGTTCATGTCGGGATTCACCGGCTCACCCGACCAAAGGGTGATGTCGTTAAGGAACATGGAATCGGTGTTCACACCGCCGAAAACAGAAGCGCCAACCCTGCCGTTGCCTAGCACGATTGTTTCTTCAAAAAACGAAGCGGGCTTATCGTACCATAGCTTGTGTGCCGACTGGGAAAAGCAGAGGATTGTGAAAAGCAAGGAAAGGAGGGAGGTAAGGAAAAATTTCATGCGGAAAAATTTACCGGCGGCGCTGAGAAGTCAACGCCGCCGGGAGCAGTTATAAAATTTCACTCTTCTACTTTTACTCTGATGCCTTCTGAGTGGCTTGTAAATTCAGGGGCATACATGGACTGGATCGTGGTAATGCCATTGGAAAAGTCACCGTTGTAGGTCACTCGCAGCGGGTATTCGAAGACGTAGGTACCTTTTGGGAGCCAGGAGAAGAAGAAGTTGGTGGAAGCGTCTGTGGTGCTTTCATAGTAGCCCAGGCCGCCCTGCCATTTGTACTGGCTCAGCACATTGATAGGCTCGAAGCCTGCTGCCCTCATGTCTTTCATGTGAACGTATTCCATATTGCGGTCCACCCGTAGCTCGATGCGGACTTTCAACTTCTCGCCGACTTTCAGCTTTTCGGCTTCTGCAATAGGTCGGAGTGCTTCTCCGGTTGCGGTATTCACCACCCTGAAGAGTTGCTTTTTGATGGTCAATGGCGTCTCTTCAAAGGTGTTGATTTTATCCAACTGTTCGAAGTACTGCCAGTAGAGTGCCCCCCAGGCCACCACGTTATTCGGGTTGCTGACACTAATGCTAGCCATGTCCTGGCTCACTTCCTTGCCGTCGAAGCGGAGTTTGAAAAAGCCTGTGCCGGCTTCGGCGCTGTGCTGTGCTTTAGCGATGGCCTCCTTGCGTTCTGCAGCTTTTTCCGAAAGCGGATTGCCGATGGTGATGCCCAGCGGCTCGCTGTCGAGCAGCCAGTTGTCGCCGCTGCTCAGCAGGGCGTAAACAGCGGCGGAGGTAGCCTTAGTCGTTTTCCAGTGGTTGGTTTGCTTGTTTTTCAGCAGCCAGACTTTCAGGTCGTTTACGGCTTTGGCGTCGTTGGCCACGTCGCTGAAGACCTCGATCATGAGTGCATGTGTTTCGATGGGTGCCTGATACCACCACCAGCCAACCGGGTATTTCCAGTACATGCCGAGTTCTTCGCTGTTCAGCGAGCGCTCCTGGAGTGAGCGGGTGATTTTTTGGGCTGAGGCAGCCTTGCCGGTTCGATTCAGCACCAGTGCCAACATGCCTTCTGTGTACATGCCCTTGTTCAGCCAGTATTTTTCGGCCTGGCTGCTATAGTAGGCATGTGCCTGTTCGGCCTTTCCTTTCAGTGGGATATAATTTTTGCCTTTGTCAAAAATTGCAGCCCCTCTGCCTGCCTGTGCTGACTTATCCTCCAGGAAAAACGAGCGGGCGTAGAGGTAATGAGTGGCCATGTAGTCCAGATGATCGTCCTCCCATTTTGCTTTCCCCGCGTTGACGGCCTCTTCGAGGCGTTCGTACTGCTCGGAGATTCGTGCGTCGCAGTAGCTGATGGCATTTTGCACCATTTGCCAGGTAGCCGGGTTTTTCTGAACGTCTTGCACACCGAGTTTTTGGAGGTGGCCGAGGCCTTCGACGATGTATTGCGTGATGTACCAGTTGTCAGGCCCTCCCGAGAACCAGGCCCACCCGCCGCCTGGCAGCTGGCGGTCCTGGAGTTTTTTCAAAGCTGCCTCCTGCTCGTAGGCCATGCGGTTGAGGTCAAACAGCAGGGCGATATTTTGCTTTTGCATTTCCTCACTTTGTGCTGCCAGCACCCAGGGGGTTTCTTCGAGCAGCGCAGTTTTTAACTCCTGGTTTTTGCGCAAATTGCTCTGAAGTGCTGCGGGTTCGTACTGCTTCCAGCTTTCAAAAACGGATTTAATCCGGGGGTGGGAGTTGGCCACCGAAGTTGCCAGGCTGTTGGCGTAGTAGCGAGCAAAAATCTGCTCGCTGCACTCGTAGGGGTATTCCATCAGGTAAGGCAATGCCTGTACGGCGTACCATGCAGGGTTTTGAGTAAACTCCAGCGTCATTCCCTCGTGGCGCAAGGTGTTGGACTGGCTGTTTTTCAATGAATTGAGAACAAAGGTCTTTGTTTGTTTTCCGCGCAACGGCAGAGGGAGAGTCTCTGTCACCAGCATCCGATTTGACAGGACAGGGGCTGCACTGCGCTCAGCATCGCTGAACTTACCTGCCGAAGCGATGACAGTGTGCTCAATGACGGGTACTTCTGCAATGCTGGGCACCTTGAAGCGCCAGGCGAGCCGTGCAGACTGCTTGCCTTCGGCGCTGAAGTGAATGACTTGTGGCTTGTTGGTGATGGAAGCCCAGTTCAGTTTTTCACCGGTGAGGGCGTTGGTCAATTCCAGCTTAGCTTCTCCACTGAGTACATTGTCGGTGAGGTTGGACACCTTGGCCGTAAATTCGATCTCGTCGTTTTCTCTGAAAAACCGTGGCGGATTGGGAAGCACCATCAGGTCTTTCTGCGTGACGACTTCTCTCATTGTGGCGGCGGTTTTCAAATCAGGCGTAGTAGCCAGCCCAAGAAATTTCCAACGGGTGAGCGCCTCGTTCATTGTAAATTTAAGGATCACGTTGCCTTCGCTGTCTGTCATCAGATTGGGATAAAAGAAAACGGTTTCATTCAGGATGGTGCGCACCTTGACGGCAGACAGATCTATCTCCGGTTTTTTCGCTTTGTTCACGGTGTCGGGGATGTCGGCTCGTTGGTCAACAACTCCACTACCTGCAGCAACCCCCAGTGCATTCATTTTCCGCATTTTGACCGGAGGTGCTGCTGCCATTTCCTGCAGGATTATACCGGCATTGTCACTGTCCATTTTCCCGGGACTGGGAGAATACGCAAAGGGCATTATCCCCCCGTTGTCGTACATATGCCAATTGAACCAATTCAGGTTGCTGTACTGACGGCTCCCCGAGTCTCCAGCGAAGGGGCGCACTTGATTTCCAAACCAGGTGGGTACTACCTGCTGATAACCTCCACCTGAGTACCGGATGCTCGTCCAGCTCATCGGCCATACGTTCAGATTCCAACTATTTGGAGCAAAAGCATCCAGGGAGGCATCGTACATGCCGGCCACCATTTCTGCAGCCACCTTTTCCCCTTTTGGGCCTTTGATTTTGAGCACCCATTCTTCCTGTTGGCCTGGCAAGAGCTTATCTCTGAAGGTGCCGTATTCTATCGTCAGGTCTTTGTTGCTCCAGGGCACGACGATAGTGGCGCTTGCAAGGGTGGACCTGTTGTTCTTTGCCCAGGAATAGTGGTAGTGAACATTGCCCCGGTGCTCTTCTGCAATCTTGAAGTTTTCCACTTGAAGGCCTTTGACATTGAGCCATTTACGCTCCAGGATTTTGCCATCTTTTTCGACCTCCAGCCACAGCGGCAAATTCTTCTCTGTGGTGCCAAAATAGAGTGGAGCTGTGCTGCCAGGTTCGAGGGACGGCTTCTCAAGGACGTGCCAGCCGGTAATGGGAGTGGACAGCGTTTTTTCATCCAGGTCGTAGCCGTTGAAGAATTTCTTCACCTCGATTTTTTCACCGGATTTGTCTTTTGTCGTCAGGGTGAGGGCATACCAGCCGGGGTTGAGTTTGACCTTGCCGACGAGCACTTCCTTTGATTGCCTGGTGTCAAATTTTTCATCCAGCACCTTGTGTTTGACAGGCCAGCTTTCGGGTTCGTTTTCATTCATCCAGGCGAACTGGGGAAATGATTTTTTAAACTCCGCTTCCGTCATGACCTGCCGGTCAGGCTGTGACCAGTAGCGCTCTGCATAAATTTGCCGTGGAGCGTGGAGCAGTTCCAGGCTCAGCGTTCCCTGTGCCGGCTCAAACTGGCCGTTCAGGTTTTGGGTCAGCAGTTCGAATTTCTTCAGGCTGTCCAGATTCACCTGCCTGCCGATGAGCACGTCTGCTTTCATGGAAAGATAGCCCACCGAGACGATCATTTCGTTGCTCTGTGTCTCTCCGGTGATGTCTGTGACGTCGGCGTAGATGGTGTAGGAAAATTGAGGTTTTTGATCTTTTGGGATACTGCGGTCGGGCAGTGCTGTGAATTTTATCTCAAATTTTCCCTCTGCGTCTGTCGTGCTGACGCCGTTGGCAATTTCCATGGTCTCTCCCTGCCAGGGGAACCAGCCCCGATACCACCAGGGCAGCCAGGGGAACTGCACCTCCCGCACGACCCGCCAGGTGACTTGTGCTGCGTCAATATTGCTGCCTGCGTAGGCCATTGCCTTCCCTTCTACTGCGACGGTTTCGTTCAGGTGGTAACTTCCTTTCACCGGCTCAAAAGTCACTTCAAATTTGGGGCGCTTGTACTCTTCGACCCGGAAGGTCTGTGATTGCCCGCCGATACTCGATTGCAACTGCATCGTGCCGAGCAAACCGCTGCGAGGCGCTGTAAACTGGCCGCTGAAGGTGCCATACTCGTTGGTTCGAAGTTCTAATTTACTGATTTCCTGCCAGTTAGCATCGAGGAAAGTGACGGTTACGGGCTTGTTTTTGAGGATGGATGGCATGCGTTGTTCATTAAAATTCATTGCAATGCCCTTGAAATAGACCGTTTGCCCGGGTCGGTAAATTGCCCGGTCGAGGAAAAACCGGGTTTGCTGGTACTGTTGTTTGTCTGCCCGGAAGGTGTAGTTGTAGAAGTTTTCGCCTGTGAGGAGCGTGTCATTTCCCAGGCGGAGCAGCAGGCGGAAGTTGCGGTCATCTTTATCGGATAATGCGGGTAGAACCAGGCCATTGGCGTTGCTCAGGCGGATTTCCTTTTTCTGCCACTGGTACTTCCGGGTGATGGAATTGTACTTCTGAACAAAGAACTCAGCAGCAATGCCCTTGAGTGGTGTGCCGTTTTCCCGGTCGAAAACGACGAAGCTCGTCCCTTCAGAGCCGCCCTGACGTTGCCAGTAGCCGAGTTTGGAGATATTGGTAAAAACATAGCCCACTGCTCCCTGTTCTTGGGAAAACGCAGAGTTTCCAGCAGCCATAATCAGGTATTGACCCAGCTCCAGCCCGTCCATTTTTATTTCGATGGAGTGGTTCCTGTAATCGCCGTCGCTTGGCAGCTGTACGCTCCAACTTTTCAGGGGAGTGAGACTATTAAGAAACTCCAGTGTCTTTTCTGTGGCATTTCTGTCGTACTGTATTTTTTCAAGCTCTGTCCGGCGCTTTTCATCAAAGCGGACGATCTTTAGCCAAACCTCCGGCAGGTTGCGATATTCGATTTTTGCCAGAAAGGGCTTTACTGGCAGGTTGACCATCTCGACGGAGAGGTTCAGAGATTTTTCGAGGATATCAGCTTTGAGGATGTTGCATTGCATAGCGCCAAAGCTACCGGGATGTTTTTCCCTGGCTTCATCGCAAATACTGAGGGCTTTTTTCCAATACCACTTGCGTTCGTCTTTATCTTCCATGCCAAAAGGTGGAGCTTGGTAATGAGCACCATTTTGAAAATAAAAACTGGCGAGCCGGTAGGCAACTTCTGCAGAGGAAGTAGTGCCTTCGTATTCTTTTTGCAAGTGCTCTAATGCAGCCTGATAGACTGCATCTTTGGTGTCAAGTACTGCGTTGTCATAGACGAATTTGAGCCTTTTGAGGTCGGCATCAAGCAGGGAGGCTGATGGTTCCTTTTTTTCTAACTTCTTGAATCTCAACAAGTCTTGAAAGAGCAGCAGCGTCTGGTACTTTTGTGAGGTGGTGTCTTTGGTTGAAATCTTCCAGTTTGTAAACTCACCTGCTGACGCAAATGCCTTTTCATCATCAATGTAAAATTTGTAAGCGGGCTGGGTCAGGTAAGTCTGCTCATTCATAAAATGATCAATGGCCCGGTGCGCCAAGAAATCGAAGAGGGTAGGGCGGAGGCCTTCATCGTTTTTTCCAGGAGTGAGCAATATTTTAAAGTCCTCAATGGGGGTGTTTTTCAGGCGATGGTCCGCCAGGGACTCCCGGAAGAGCTTTGAAGCCTGGTAACTCAGTTGCGCAGCACTCCAGGTTTTAATGTCGTCGGGTTTAAACTCAAGCGTTTGCGTCCGGCCCCGGAATTTCCAATGATTCTGGTTGAGGTAATTGGTGTACATTTCGGCCAGCATGGACTGGAGAATGGGTTTGACAGGAAAATCTGCCTTTTGCATCTCTTCCTGGAAGCGGTAAATGGCAGTGGGGAGGCCGTACTCCTCTAATGCGCTTTGGTATTTGCCCCGGTAGATCAGCGCTTTGATAAACTGGCCCGAAGCATTTTCCCCGCGGGCAGCCTCCAGGACAATTTCCGTTTTTTCAAGGGCAGACTTTGGGAGTCCCTGTTGTTCCAGAGAGTCAATTTCCCGCCAGGCTTGGTCGTAATTGAAGTTCATGTTGGGTGGTGTTTTGTGTTCAGTTAAGAAATTTGAACCTGAAAAATGCTTCAACGCAGTTTTCAGATTGGTTGTAGAGTGAGTCGTAAAACCGAGAAGTACCCCGCCAAGGCAAACTGTGAGGATGAAGGTAAGCGTTTTACTTGCTAAAAAGGTCTGGTAGTTCATACGGTTGGATTTGGTAATGATGTCGTACAGCTATCGAAAGATGATTTCCACGATCCGGTGCTGTTATCTTAAATTTTGTGAAAAAGAAATATCGGAAGTAATGAATTAAAATCAAAGAAAGAATAAAATGTACACCTTATTTTTGGAAAACCTTTTCACCACGGGCTTTTTGAAAATAGTGGGTACAATTTATTAATGCTCTGTTTTTTACTTTCATTTCCGGCTGGCCATTGCGTTGTCCTGTGCAATCTGAAATCTTAAAAAAAACTCTCGAAAGGTTTAGTTGGTGGCAGTCGCCGCCATTGACCTTTTGATACAGCCACACCCTTTTAGAGCTTGTTTGCAATTTGATCACTTGGCTAAAAAACGGCCCTTTTACGCCACTTTTCCCTGTTTTTTAGTTCCGTAGCGCTGCTACGCAACGGAAAAAAGGAGAAAAATTGCTCGTTATCAGATGCTGTTGGGGTTGGGCTGCGGAGACAAAAAGAATGGATTTTTTGCCCAGAGCCAAGCAAATTTTGAAGGAATAGCCACAGCTATTGCTGAAAAATTTGCTTGGCTCTGGGCGGAAAAGACACCTTTTTAGCCCGGTAAGCTCTATCCCAACAGCATCTCTGCTCAAACGTCAAAACGCAAACAAGCTCTAAGCAGTTACTACAAAAGAACGCTCTGGTCAGACGTTTTGCTTGGATGCAGGGCACTATCCGAAGAAATATTCTTTTTCACCTCTTGACAAAAAATTAACATTTACAGATAGTTTGCAATACCCCAGGTGAAAAACGACCATCTTCCCAACCTCATCCTTGTAAGTTCTGTTACATTTGCCTGCGGATGTGTTCCAAAACAATGTATAACTGCCGGGCTGATTGGCTCAGCACCTTCACAGGGAGAAGTCTGCAGCACTTTCTGAGCCACAGCGACGACAATTTTACAAAAGAGGGAACTATTCAGGAGGACGGGGACTGTATCCTAAGTCCAATGGCGGCAGCACCTCACTGTAAAGAATTTTATTCGCCGATGCAGTTGGCGGTTCGGCTCAGGACACAACCTCCATTTATTTGCCGCTAAGAGCTTGCTTGGCTCTGGACGGAAAAGACACCTTTTTAGGAACGTGCCGGAAATAAGTTGGGTATTTCGGCGAGTGTATTTTGTGGGCTGGCAAGGTAGTGAAATAGGCGCATAGCCTTAGCTACGTAACTATTTCACTAACACAGCCAGCGTCCAAAAGACGCCGCCCAAATGCGTAAGTTATTTCCGACACGTTCCTTAGCCTGGTAAGCTCCATCCCAACAGCATCTCTGCCCAAGCACCAAAACGCAAACAAGCTCTAAAGGCGACGGTTTGACTTGTGAGACAGTCTCCTGCTAGGCGGTTAGCAAAAAGATATTATGACTGCGCACCGGATTTACTTAGACTACAATGCCACGACCCCCTGCCATCCGGAGGTAGTGGATGAAATGTTGCCCTTTTTCAATACCTGTTTTGGAAATGCAGCCAGTAGGAGCCACCCCTTTGGATGGGAAGCTGCCGAAGCTGTCGAAAACGCCAGAGAGCGCATCGCCCGGTTGACGGCTACAGAGCCGCAAGAGATCATTTTTACTTCGGGAGCGACTGAAAGCGACAACTTGGCGCTGAAAGGAGTTTTTGAAACATACGCTCGCAAAGGTAAACATATCATCACCTTAAAGACAGAACATAAAGCGGTACTTGACACCTGTAAGCGTTTGGAAAAACAGGGAGCCGAAATTACCTACCTCTCCGTGAACAGAGAGGGGTTGGTGGACCTGGAGGAGCTGGAGGCTGCCATCCGGTCGGATACGATTCTGGTGGCGGTGATGTGGGCAAACAACGAAACAGGCGTGATCCAGCCTGTGAAAGCCATAGGCGAAATATGCGGGCGGCATGGCGTTTTATTCTTCAGCGATGCTACGCAGGCCGTCGGGAAGATCAGAACCCATCCCCGCGAGCAGGGTATTCACCTCATGGCATTTTCAGCACATAAAATGTACGGGCCTAAAGGAGTGGGGGCTTTGTACCTCAGCCGCAAGTCACCGAGGGCCAGAATCACAGCCCTGATAGACGGAGGCGGGCATGAGCGGGGTTTGCGTTCTGGCACGCTGAACGTTCCGGGGATTGCCGGATTCGGCAAGGCAGCTGAAATGGCAGACCTTGAGATGGAGCAGGATGCCACCCGCCTTCAGGCTCTAAGGGATAAGTTGGAAAGCGCACTCACCCGCATTGAAGACGTTTACGTGAACGGAGCAGTCGGCAGCCGAATGCCCCACGTGTCCAATCTGGCCTTCCGGCACGTGGATGATGAGGCGCTGATTTCTGCCTGCAACCGCGAGATAGCAGTTTCTTCAGGTTCAGCCTGTTCTTCTGCATCACTTGAGCCTTCCCACGTGCTGGCAGCGATGGGGCTGGAAGACGACCTATTGCAGTCTTCTCTGCGCTTTAGCCTGGGCAAATTCACTACGGAAGAGGACATTGACTTCACCATCGCCGCGATTAAAAAAGGCGTGGAGCAGTTGAGAGCCTTGAGTCCGGTGTGGGAGATGTACAAGTCCGGCGTGGATTTCAACAAGATCAGATGAGCAATTTCAAAAATGGAAGCACAGGAAACGATTTGAATTTGACGTAAACAGATTGCATCTACTTAGCGCATGTTGGGGTTTTGGTAATATCGAATGCTGCTCCAATGGCCACATGGGAGTTTTTTTATGGAAAAAATCCTGATTATTCAAACGGCATTCATCGGAGACGTCATACTGGCGACTGCTTTGGTCGAGCAACTCCACGGGCAGTTTCCGGGTGCGGCCATTGATTTTTTATTGCGAAAAGGGAATGAGCGCCTTTTTGACCATCACCCGTTCCTGAACCGGGTTTTGATTTGGGACAAAAAAAGTCGGAAGTACCTGAATCTGCTCAAAACCCTGGGAGTCATTCGCCGCCGCAAGTACGACCTCGTCGTCAATCTCCAGCGCTTTTTTTCCACAGGCTTTCTGACTGCTTTCTCAGGCGCCGAGTACACGGTTGGTTTTAAAAAAAATCCACTTTCCTTCCTGTTTTCTCAACGTTTTGAACACAAATTCGGAACACCGTTGAAGCCAATACACGAGGTCGGGAGAAATCTTGCATTAGTTGAGAAATGGACGGGGAAAAGTTTTACTCGCCCTAAGTTGTACCCGGTGGAAAAGGATTATCAAAAAATAAGCCCCGCCGGAAAATACATTACGGTTTCGCCGGCTTCGGTGTGGTTTACCAAGCAATGGCCTGCGGACAAGTGGATCCAGTTTTTGAATAGATTGGAGCAGGAGTGGCATGTTTTCCTGCTTGGCAGCAAATCGGATGTCAGCTTGTGCGAAACTATCAGAGCGAAATCCACGCATCCAAATATCCAGGTACTCGCCGGCCAGCTGTCCTTTTTGGAATCGGCAGCGCTGATGCAACGGGCTTCCATGAATTTTACCAATGACTCAGCACCCCTTCACCTGGCTTCTGCTGTCAATGCACCAGTGACGGCCATCTATTGTTCGACAATCCCTGCCTTTGGTTTCACCCCTTTGTCTGATGTGTCCCATGTAATTGAGACGAATTTGGAACTGGACTGCAGGCCCTGCAGCCTTCACGGGCTGAAATCCTGCCCCAGGGGGCATTTCAATTGTGCCAGGATAGAGATAGAACAGCTATTGGCTAAGTTGCCTTAAAATTTTACTTTCACGGCCAGGCAAGCCAACCTTTAAAACTAACGACCATGGCAAAATACATTCTCGCCCTCGACCAGGGTACCACCAGCTCAAGGGCTATTCTTTTTGATAAAAAGGGCGACATCGCCGGCATGGAACAGCAGGAGTTTGCGCAGTATTATCCAAAACCAGGTTGGGTAGAACACAACGCAGAGGAAATTTGGCAGTCTCAGCTGAAAGTAGCGCAGAATGTATTGAAAAACAACAACTTAACAGCTAAAGACCTCGCCGGAATCGGCATCACAAACCAACGGGAAACGACGGTTATCTGGAACAAGATCACAGGGCAGCCCATCCACCACGCCATCGTCTGGCAGGATCGGCGCACTGCGGGCATTTGCGATCAACTGAAGGCAGAAAACTTAGAGCCTTACGTCAGGAAGGAAACGGGCCTGGTGATTGATGCCTATTTTTCGGGCACAAAGATTAAATGGCTGCTCGACCACGTGAAGGGCGCCCGCAAAGAAGCAGAAAAAGGAAACCTGCTATTTGGCACCATAGACTCCTGGCTGGTCTGGAAGCTTACTGGTGGCCAGATTCACGCAACGGATTACTCGAACGCCAGCCGCACCCTGCTGTTCAATATCCGCAGCCTGACCTGGGATCCGAAGATGATGAAAGCACTCGATATTCCGGAAACACTCCTGCCCGAAGTCAGGCCCTCTAGCGAAATTTATGGAGAAACGCTGCCCTCGCTTTTCGGCGGACCTGTGCCAATTGCTGGGATTGCAGGGGACCAGCAGGCTGCTCTTTTTGGCCAGGCTTGCCATGTTCCTGGGATGGCTAAGAACACCTATGGTACGGGTTGCTTCATGCTCATGAACACCGGCGAATCGCCGGTCACTTCCAAATCTGGGCTGCTAACCACAATAGCCTGGGGGTTGGGCGACAAAGTCCACTACGCACTGGAAGGCAGCGTTTTTATCGCTGGCGCAGCCATCCAGTGGCTGAGAGATGGGTTGAAGTTAGTGGATGATGCAGCAGATTCGGAGTATTTTGCCTCCAGAGTGGCCGACACAGGAGGTGTCTATGTGGTGCCTGCCTTTGCCGGCTTGGGAGCACCTTACTGGGACATGTACGCCAGAGGCGCAATCTTTGGACTTACCAGAGGGACTTCAAAGCCCCACCTAATCAGAGCTACCCTTGAGTCAATGGCTTATCAAACCAAAGATGTACTTTCTGCCATGGAAAAAGATGCTAAAGTGCCCCTGAAGGCGCTGAGGGTGGACGGCGGCGCATGTGCCAACAACTTCCTGATGCAATTCCAGGCAGACATCCTCGGCGTGGAAGTGGAAAGACCTCGCATCATCGAAACAACAGCCCTGGGAGCTGCCTGCCTCGCCGGATTGGCGACGGAGTTCTGGCAGCAAAACGACATTGCATCCGCATGGCACCTCGATCGGTCTTTCAAACCTCAAATGGAGGAAAAGCAGCGGAAAACACTTTACAAAGGTTGGCAGAAAGCGGTCGAGCGCACAATGGCCTGGGAAAAATAAGTGGCTTTATTAATTAACAGACATTTAACACAAAAATATTATTTGGACAAAGAGGAAAATAAAAGCTCCACCTAAAATTTTTTTTATTTTTTCCTGGAAGAATCCCAATCCTGCCTAAAGATTGAGGTAAATTCTTGCACTCCTTAGAAAAGCCGCCAAGCATCGCAGTAAAAAAAAGCATAAATTTGTCCGCCTTCCGAAGAACACTATTAATTCCTGAACTATTATCCAATTTCAAAATTAAAATGCAACGCAAATTTTTCTTTTTGTTCTTTCTGTTCTGTGGCTTTTTTGGCTCCCTGACAGCACAAACTTCCGTTTCTACAATGTCCACCTTTTTCAATGATTTTGCACTTTCTCCGGAGAGCGACAATGCGGAGTGGACCTTTTACCACGATGCGGAAAACAAGATTTACTACATTGATTTTGAGGCAATTAACGTAAATCTGAACGACATTAAAGTGGTGGACGAAAAAGGTGAGGTCGTGATGAATGACATCCTTTGGAACCTTCCTGTAAATGCGATTTACGAGCTGGATATGAAGAATTTCAAGCCAGGGAACTACAAAATTCAACTGCGAACCTACACGGGGCTTATCCAAAAAGAGATAAGTGTTACTGAATGAAATTTCTTGGAATAGCTTTTAAGAAAAGGCCTGTCACTTCTAAAAAGCTGTTTGGGTTTAGCTGCTGGGAAGAAAAAAGGACGAGAAAGGCGACTTTTTAACCTGGTAAGCTCAATTCTAACAGCTTCTAAGTTGGCAGGCTTTTTTTTTGCTGTTTCTCCTGAGGCAGGGTAGGGGGCTACCCCTCAAAATGCAGGGAAAACGTGAAAGCTCTTGATAGCACCTTGTCAATGACGCTGGATTCCTCCAATGCTTTGTCAAAGATCAAGATGTTGTTCAGGCCATGTGAGAATTTGATCTCGGGGGAAAAGATGAAATAAGGCAAGAAGAACTGAATCCCTGCCCCAAGTTCAAAAGCAAAATCGTTGGGCGCAATTTTTACCAGCGTTTCTGCCTGCCTGGAGCGGGAATCGCTGGCAACGTCGAAGGAATATTTCACTCCGGCAATGACGAAGAGACGCATGTCGTTGAAGGGCATGGATTTATACCTGGCCTGGAAAGGCATTTCCACAAAAACCGACTCCACTCTTCTGGCAAAAGGGCGGCGGTCGTTGTTGGTTGAAGTGTAATTGATGTTCCGCTCGGCAAATGAAAGGGTGGGAAGGAACCGGATGTCGAAATACTCGCCAATTTTGAGGTTGGTGACAATACCCAAATTAAAGCCCGGCCCTGTGACTGATTCTACTTTTCGGATGCTGTCGTTCAGGACGAAGTCCCTGGATTGAAAGACCTTGAAGTTGGAAGAATTGTAGGCCAGGGTGATTCCAAAATAATAGGGCTTTTGGTTGAAGTCGAGGAAATTGTAATTGCCTCGTGCTGTCTGCGCGTTTCCTTGTGTCAGACCAAAAACAAACAAGAAAAACAAGACAGCACAACTGATTCCGGGATGAAAAGGAGTTTTAACCATTGATTTTATTTTTCAGCAAGATAGAGGGTGCAAATACCCCCTGTTAAAGGCTTATACGTAGCAGGTTGAAAACCAGTTTCCTCCAGCAGGTTTGCAAAATCCCTGCCGTAGGGAAAAACCTGAACGGATTCATACAGATAGGTATAGGCCCTAGGGTCTTTTGAAGCAATTTTACCAAACACGGGGAGAATGTTCTTGAAATAAAAATTGTACAACTGCTTGATAGGAAATAGGGTAGGCGTTGAAAATTCCAGAATTACCACCTTTCCCCCCGGACGTAAAACTCTTTGCATTTCTTCAAGCCCTCTGGAAATATCTTCAAAATTCCGAACGCCAAAAGCAACGGTTACAGCGTCAAAAGTATTGTTTGGAAAGGGGAGATTTTCAACATCGCCCTGGAGGAGTTCAATTTTATGCCCAAGTTGGTATCTCTCCAGTTTTTGCCTTCCGATTTCGAGCATTTCTGCTGCGATGTCAATCCCGGTAATTTTCGCAGAACGAAGCTGGCGTTCCGCCTCAATTGCTAAATCTGCCGTTCCCGTCGCTACATCTAATATGGTCTTTGGCTGCAGACTCTGTAATGCTTGTATCGCCTTCTTTCGCCAGAAAATGTCAATGCCCAGAGAAAGAAAGTGATTCAGGAAATCATAGCGGTGCGCAATGTTGTCGAACATCCCGGCGACCTGCTTTTTTTTTCCTTCCCAATGATTGTACGGCTTAACTTCTTCCATCCGTGTTAGCGCGTTTGCGTGAAAAACTAAAAAGGCAGGCAAAGGTAAGGAAAGGGCAGAGATTTGGGATTCCACAATAACCCAGAAAATCTATTTAACATAATATCAATTATCAAAAAATAGAAAATGAAGAAACCGTCAGCCCGCAGCTTTTAATTAAATTCCGATTTGGCGCTCAGAAGCTGTTTGGACATAGCCTTAGCTACGTAACTATTTCACTAACACAGCCAGCGCCCAAAAGACGCCGCCCAAATGCGTAAGTTATTTCCGACACGTTCCTAAGCTCCATCCCAACAGCATCTCGGCTCAAGCACCAAAACGCAAACAAGCTCTAAACTCCACAGCCACATTCTGCTACTGGCTGTTGTTTAGGCCTAAACGAAAAGTTTTAAAAAGATACAAAATTATTTTTTGAAACAAAAAATATAAACAAATTTAGAAAACATCAAAATAAATTGACCAATTCGTTTCAACGTATCCCCTACCCTATTTTTAGCACATCTGTACATTTGGAAAATATCTCCGAGATGCCCGTATATTTAGAGGCATTTTCGGGGCGGGATTCCCTTTGAGGAAGGACACTGGGCATAGCCCGGCGGAATAACCTGCCTATTAAGGAACGTGTCTGCAAAAAAGGAGCGCAGAGCCACCGTGGGTCTTTTTCACCATCTTATCTGGTTTGAAATGCACTCGCCGTCGGAGGAAGGTACGGATTGGGGACGTGCAGCGAATGAGTTGGGCATTTCGGCGAGGGCATTCCGAGGACTGGCGAGGCGGTGAAAATTCGGGCACGCTTAAAAAACAATTGTCCATCATGACGAGACTAAACCGCAAGAGCTTTTTTAAAGGGGTCGCAATCGGCACCTTATCGCTGCCCGTGCTGATCCGTGCGTTGGGCGACAAACCACAGGCACAGACGCCTTCTGTGCCGGGCATCATTACAGACAAGAAGTACCGTTGGCGAATGGTCACTACCTGGCCTCCAAACTTTCCGGTATTGGGCGAGGGCTGCCTCAAGCTTGCCGAGTGGGTAAAGATCATGAGCGGCGGCCGCATGGAGATCAAGGTTTATGGTGGCGGGGAGCTGGTACCTGCACTTGAAACCTTCGATGCAGTACACAATGGTGCAGTGGAGTTAGGAAGCGGAGCCGCTTACTACTGGGTCGGGAAATCGAACTCAGCTTCGTTTTTTACAGCAGTACCCTTCGGCATGAACGCCCAGCAGGTAAATGCCTGGATGCTGGGCGGTGATGGCCTTCAACTCTGGGAGGAATTTTACGACAATTTCGGACTAATCCCCTTCCCCGGTGGGAATACGGGCGTTCAGATGGGCGGCTGGTTTAACCGGCAGATCAATTCAGCTGCTGATTTAAAGGGCTTGAAAATGCGGATTCCGGGACTTGGTGGCCGTGTACTTGAAAAAGCAGGAGGAACACCAGTGTTGCTTTCAGGCGGGGATATCTACACGGGCCTGGAGCGAGGTGTCATTGATGCCACCGAGTGGGTCGGCCCTTATCACGATTACCTCATGGGATTTTACCAGATTGCAAAATACTACTACACTCCCGGCTGGCACGAGATGGGATCGGAGCTGGAGTTCATCGCAAACAAGGAGAAATTCAACGCCTTGCCGGCTGATTTGCAGGAGATCCTGCGCACTGCCATTTTGCGCCTGAACCAGTGGGTACTCTCCCAGTTTGAAGCTCAAAACAGCATTTATCTCGAAAAGCTGGTTGAGGAAGAAAAGGTAGATTTGCGCCAATTCCCCAAAGATGTCATGGAGAAGCTAAAACGATACACGAAGGAAGTCATTCATGAGCTGGTCGAATCAGATGCTTTTACAAAAAGGGTTTACGAAAGCTATGATGCCTTCAGAAAGCGTGCTGCATTTTGGGCCAGGTCTTCAGAAAAGATTTTTTACGATGAAATGCTAAGTTGAACATGTACAATTGTTTTATTTCCATCGTGGCGGTGATTCAGAAGCAGGATGAAATAAATTGCCTGCCCACCTATCTTGCCAACCTTCAACCTGTCTTGGAAACTGCCTTTTCCGATTACGAAATCATCTTAGTCAACAACACGGCAGGAAGGAATTTCGAGCAGGAAATTGCTCCGCTGCCTGCTGCATTGAGGCACAACATATTCATGCTCAACCTGTCCTCTCCCGTCAACAAGAACCACGCAATTGTCGCAGGACTGGATCGTGCAAACGGCGACTATACGGTAATTTTTGAGCTTGAATTTTACAAAAAGCCTGAACTCATCGAGCAGCTCTACCTGGAGAGCGTAAAAGGCTCGGACATCGTTTACCTGCGCGCCCGGACAAGGCAGACGAGAATCCGCCTGCTGTACAAGTTGTTTTACTGGATTTTGAAAAACTACTCTAATCTGCAATTAGACGACAGGGCGCACGATAGCCGCATCATCTCCCGGCGTGCCCTGAACTCGCTGCTGAGATTGCGGGAAAACCTCCGCTACATGAAAGCGATATACTCCATCATCGGCTACCGCACAGATTTTATTGAAGTGGAGGAGCCGCTGCGTCACGAAGATTCAAACTTTTCTGAGAAATTCAGGACTTCGCTCGTTGCGATCACATCTTTCACCACCTTCCTCCGCACGCTGTTGCTTTGGATTTTTCTGGTCTCTATCCTTTTTATGGTGCTGGTGACCGTCAATGCGCTGAAAGTCAAACTGACCAACGTGGATCTGTTCGGAACCTTCCACGACGCCATCCCTGGCTGGACGTTCCTGGTGGTGCTCAACTCCATCTTCTTTGCCATCACCTGCCTGATTCTTTACATTATGTCCATCTACTTGTCCAATATTTACCAGGAAATAAAGCAGCGCCCTATGTACATCATCGAAAGTGTAAAGCGGTTTTGAAATGCAAAAGCCCCGGCACAAAATACCGGGGCTTTTGCATTCCAGGAAAAACCAACTACTGTGGCGTCACGGTGTAAGTCAGGCCGACGATATCTACGTCAATCTTGTAAATGCCTGCTACCCCGGGAGCCGGGATAGCTGCCGGGTCTGGGGCTGCTTCATCGGGGCGATAAACAAGCACTCCACTTTCAGGAACAGCACCATCTGCTGTACCCCATTGAGGTGCCCACTGCCCTCGCTCGTCAATCAGTTTCCAGAACGGGCCACTTGCCGGGTCAAGGGTGGTAGTTATCGTGTATTTCCCCTCGGCTACTTTGGTCAAAGGCAGGGCTTTCGCATTGTCCCAGCCTGCGAGTGTCGCATCGCCTAACAGCCAAATATCACCGTATTCAAAAACCTCATAAGTCAGGTTGACCGTGTCAGCGATGATTTTGAACTGGCTGGCAAAATCAGGAGCAGGGATGGCTGGCGGATCCGCCGTTGCTTCGTCTGGCCGGTAAACGAGCGTGCCGCTTTGCCAGGTACCCGCATCATCTGTGCCCCACTGTGGCGCCCACTGCCCAAGCGAAGAAATGAACTTGATGAACTGGTCAGCTCCTGGTGAGAGCGTAGTCACTATTTCAAACTTGCCCTCCTCATAGGTCATTTCCAGTGCGGCTGTATTGTCCCAACCAGCACTCGTTGCAGAGCCAAGCAGGTAAATCGGCTTCACGACAATCTGATCAATATAAGGTACCACACCGATGCTCAGCGCCTGTGTCGTGTCAACGAAAGCACCATCAATGTCGAAAACCAGTCGCAGCTCAATGGATGCCGGCTCGCCGGGCAGCAATCCCTTGCCCAACAGCACATTGTTAAACTTTTTTACGGTGGTTTCGTACGACAACTCATTGGTGACAGCTAAGATCGCTGGAGCAGCAAATTGATTTCCCTCCACATCTATTTGCAGTTTGTAGGAAGTCTTCGACAGGTTTTTTAAGCTAAAGTCTGCTGCGGTCCAGGAAAAAACAAGGGGATCGGCTTCCTGGTCTTGCGTAAAAACCAGAGTAGCCCCCGAAGCCGGACTCGTAAAAGCAGGAGGGCTGTTCAGGGTGAGCACCGGCTCGGTATCATTTTTCTTACAGGCAAGCAGGCCGGTAAAGATCAGAAAGCCCGTGAGATAATATAAAATATGATTTTTCATGTCTCTCATTTTAAAAGTCAGAAACTGAGGGACTTGCCGGGTCAGACTGCTGCAGGCTCCTCATTTTCCTTTTGGCAACTACTTCGGCAGATGCAGGAGGAAGAAGAAAAAATTTTTTCCCTCCTCCTCCTGCAGCTCGGGGTATTTTTGGGAAGAATTATTCATTTTTTTCCAAAAACATCCCCTGCCAAGCAGCTACTCCTTTTTTAATAAATTAATAACCAGGGTTCTGCTTCAGATTCGGGTTGGCGCCAATGTCTGCCGAGGGAATCGGGAAGATATCGTACCTGGCATTGACCGGGATGCCTACCTTTTCGCCACCTTTCCAGGGCCAGAGGTAATCGGGGCTGTTGCTGAATCTGCCATAACGCACCAAGTCTGTGCGACGGTGGCACTCCCACATCAGCTCACGGGCGCGCTCATCGAGGATAAAATCAAGGGTGAGCTGGCCGGAGGAGATATTCCCCGAATTGCCGCTGTAAGCCCTCTCCCGGATTGCATTGACATAGCCCAGTGCCGTGCCGAGGTCACCGCCGGTACCGCCCCGCAGCACAGCTTCTGCGTACATCAGATAGACATCGGCCAGGCGGAACATGGGAAAGTCCGTGTCCACAAAGGTTGGATCCGAGCCGGCTTGCCCTGTTGATGTGATGTTCTTCCATTTTGTAACGGCATAACCATCTGTAAACAGTCCGATATCATTGATTTCGAGCGACTGACCATCGGTGTAAAACATCGCTCTTTTGTCAAAACTCGGTATTTCAATGGAATACGTGTAATCCGGTTTATCCAGGAACAACTTGATGAGGTAGTGCCCGGCAGAGGGGATTTTGATGTTAGCACCTCCTTCTTCCAGCAGGGCGTCGGCTCCGTCGTCGCCATAGTTTAAGGCCCAGTCGTCGTTGGCCCGGAATTTAATTTCGCCGACTGTGAGGTCAACACTCACCACCAGCGCTCGGGATGCCGGGTCGTAAGTCAGATCTGTGTCGGTATCCCATCCACCCGGCGTGGCATCGCCGATGAGGCCCCAGCTTGTTTTTTCCAGGCTGTAAGTCATGGAGCCGAGGTCAACCTGTATTCTGTAAAAGCCCGCCTCAGCAATTGTGACGTTTGCACCGGCAGGCTCCAGCGTACCGTCTGCATTGTCGTCACCCCAGTTGAGATCCCAGGAAGCCCCCTGGGTGAATTTAAACTCGTCACCCGTGTTGAACCAGCCGTAGCCTTCGTAGAAGTTGTTGCTTCCCACAGAAGCTACCGCATAAACGGTGGCTGCGTCGTCAGGGCTCCAGCCCTGGTAGCTGCCCGGCAGCTCCAATTGTGGATAGACTCCGCCAGGGTTGGGTGCAACGAGGACACTGCCACCTCCCACTGCGGGGAATTTGTTCACAATAGCACTCGTGGTGCGAATTCCTCCCCAGCCTGAGCCAGAGGCAATGCCAAAATCGGCGGGGTTCATGTTGCCGCCCACTGCTGCGTGGATGATAAAGGTCGTGCTGCCCCAGGTGCGAATCCGCCTGCCATCCGAAGCCACAGGGAATATAATTTCCTTCGACTTGTCATTGTCTGCCAAAAACAGATGGGAAAACTCAGGTTCCAGCGTGAATCCGGCACCGATAACCTTATTGCAATAGTTGATGCAGTCGGAGTACGCTGCCCTGCCGACATACACTTCGGCGTTCAGGTACAGCTTGGCAAGCACCGTCCAGGCAGCCGCTTGGCTTGCCCGCCCGTACTCGTTTTGTCCCGCAGGTGGTAGTTCATTTTCAATAGCTTTTAACTCCGTTTCAATGTAGCTGTAAAGGTCAGCAGCAGAAATCTGCTGCGGGAAGAAAGAGCCGACCTTGTCTGCCTCTGTCACAAAAGGCACGTTGCGAAAAAGGTCAAGGGCATGCCAGTAGCTCAGTGCCCGCAAGAACCGGGCTTCTGCCCGGTAGGGCTTCACTTCTGCGATCAGATTGCTCTGCCCTCTGCTGTTGAGTTTTTCGTCCGTTGATTCACGCAAGAACTCATTGCACAGCGATATTTGATAAAAAATGCGGCTGTAAAAAGCGCTGATGAAAACATCGCTGGTACCCCAGCTCTGCGCATGGAAGTCTTTGATGGTCTGGTCGTTCCAGGCAATCACTGCTTCGTCGGTGGACAATTCTTGGTGATACCAGTAACCTCTGAGATATTGACCGAAACCGTTGTCTATGCCGCTGATGTCGCCAGAGTTTTCTCCTGTTTGTCCCGAAATAGCCAGTCCTGCATACAGTTTCCCAAGTACTTTTTTGTAAGAGGCTGGATCTTGGTACACAACCTCGGAGGTGAATTCGTCCTTGTCAAGTGGTATGGTATCCAGGTCTTTAAAGCAGGAGGAAAACACCATGGCAATGCCCATCAACAGCGTCAGGTATAATAATGATAGAAATTTCATATCGCAATTCTTTTTTTGATTATTAAAAACGAACATTCAGGCCCAGGAGGAAGCTCCTTGACCTGGGATAGATATTGTTGTCAATACCTCCTGCGATCTCTGGATCTATGCCCACGTAATCGGTGAACAACAAGGGGTTCTGCAAGGTGGCGAACAACTTCAGGTAGTCAATTTTACTGAACATGTCGCTAAAATTATAACCTACCGTCACGTGATCAAGGCGCAGGAACGAAGCTGGTTGGACAAAGTAATCGCTGAGATACTGGGCATCCTGGAAACCCAGGTAGCTCACTATTTTATTTGGGTTGCCCAGGTAGCCCCCGCCGTTCGGAATGTAGAAGTTGTTGTAAAATCCTCCGCTGGATTGCACATTGTTATATACATAATTGCCAATGTTTGCCCTGCCTGCAAAGGAGAAGTCGAAGTTGCGATAGGATAAATTGGAGGTAAAACCCAAGTAGTAGTCAGGGGCCGGTTTTTCGAGCCTGTACCGGTCGTTGTCGTCCACTTTTCCGTCGCCGTTGCGATCCACATAAAGCCCTTCGATGGGGACGCCGGTTTTGTCATATACCTGCTCATACACGAAGAACGAATTGGCAGGGTAGCCTACGCTGTGAATCTGCACTGTGTGGCCTACACCTCCGGAAATTCCGCCAATGAACACGCCCAGGTAGTTTGGGTCGTCTGTAGCCGTTAGCTTTGTGATCTTGTTGTGGTTGGCGGTTAGGTTAAAGCCGAGTTCCCAGTTGAGATCCTTCGACTTGAAGGGTACCGCGTTGATAGAAAATTCAACTCCTCTGTTTTCCAGGTCGCCGACGTTGGTTGTAATATAGTTCGTCAGGTTGGTACCTGCTGGCACGGGGATGAAGTTAATCAGGTCTTTCGTTTTCCTGAAATAATATTCGACAGAGCCGTAAATCCTGTCATCGAGGAAACCATAGTCCACACCTGCATTGTAGGTCGTAGTCTCTTCCCATTTAATGCTGGCGTCATATCCTTCGGGGCGCAGCGTCTGGATATATTCGTCTCCAAACTGGTACTGCGACTCAAAGGAGCTGGCCAGATACCTGGGCAGATAGAGGTAATAACCGCCGACATCCTGTTGTCCGGTGACTCCCCAACCCAGCCTGAGCTTGAGATTGGACACCGTGCCCTTGCTGCCGGCTTCGATAATTTTATAACCCAGTGCTGCTGCAGGGAATAGCCCCCAGCGGGAGTCTGGTGAAAACCTGGATGTGCCGTCTCGCCTCACCGTGAACGTCATCAGTACCCGATCGTACAGCGTGTAATTCAAACGGCCGAAAAGCGAAAGCAGGTACAATTCGCCCTCGTTGTCTCCTTCCGAGGTGAGCGAACCACTGATGTTGGAGTTGAAAAAGCTGTCGTTGTAGTAAAAGCGCTGCCAGGAATACCCCCCCATGAGGTCTAATTTCGTGCGGCCCAATTCCTTCACGTAGTTGAGATAAAATTCCAGCAGGGAGTTTTGTTTTTCTTGTTTGTAGCTGTTTTTAACGCCGCCGTCGCCGTTGTTGTATGCAAAAGCTGCTTCCACCGGCACATCAATGGTTCCCTCGCCTTTTGCCTTGTCAAAGCCGAGGTTCAGATTAGCTCGCAGGTCGGGAAAGAAGTGCAGCCGATAGTCCACCGAAGCATTGAGGACGTACCGCCCTACTGTAGAGACATCTTTGCGTTGGTTGAGCAGCGCAACGGGGTTGTCAACCGCGATCTCATTGGGGCCGCCGCTGGCATCCTGCCAGGTAAAATACCCTCCAAATTCTTCTTTGCCCGAGCGAATCGGCTGCGTCGGGTCAAAGAACACCGCAGCACCGATAGCTCCTCTATTTGCGAAGAAGTTTTGAGTCGTCATGCTTTTCAGACTGAAATTTGTCTGGAGGTAGTTATCAAAAAATTTCGGAGACAGATTAATCGCGGCGGTGAACCGCTCAAAATTGTCTGTTTTAAGAATACCATCTTTGTTGGTGTAACCCGCTGAGATGCGGTAAGGCACCGGGCCTATACCACCCGACACATTCAGGTTGTGGTCAGTGCCCACTGCATTTTGGTAAATCTGATCCTGCCAGTTGGTATCGGCATTGCCAAGCAGGCTCCTGGCTGGGTGCCCTGCCGGGTAATGCTGCTCCAGGAGTGCTTTGTACTCAGCAGCTTTGTAAACATCCACCGTTTCAACCGGCGAACTGAAAGACACGTTGCCGTTGTACTCAAGCGTGATCTTTTTGCCCAATGCTCCTTTTTTTGTCGTGATCAGGATCACACCATTCGAAGCTCTGGAGCCGTAAATGGCCGTGGCGGAGGCGTCTTTCAGCACCGTGAAAGTTTCTATGTCATTTGGATTGACGAAGTTGAAGATGTTGCGCTCGCCGGAAATCCCTCCGTTGTCAATCGGGATGCCGTCCACGACAACCAGCGGGTCGTTGGAGGCGCTGAGTGAAGAGCCGCCTCTGATGCGAATCTGCGCCCCGCCGCCGGGTGTTCCATCTGTGGTAATCTGGACACCTGCAATCTTACCTGCCAGCAATTCCTGTGCACCTGTAATGGCGCCCTTGTTGAAATCCTTTGAGTTGACGGCTGTGACAGAGCCGGTGGCATCTTCGCGCTTCACAGCACCGTAGCCTATGACCACAACTTCGCTCAGCATGGTGCCCGCCTTCAGCCGGATGTCAATGACATTTGAGGCTCCAACAGGCACGGTCTGACTCTGATAACCCGTGTAGGAAAACACCAGGCTTGCTGCATCAGCCGGAAGCTCCAGACTGTATGTACCGTCATACTCCGTGATGGTGCCGACGTGCGTGCCTTCTACCAGAATGTTCACTCCGATCAGCGGTTCGTCGTTATCTGCATCTGTAACGGTACCCGTAATGGTCCGCTGGCTGTAGATAAGTCCACTGCCAAACAAAAGACACATTGTTGTCAAAATGAGTAGTCTAAGTTTCATTTGAACCATAGCTTAAAGTTATTAGTGAGAAATATGTCAAGTAACCAGTTGAGATCCCTGGCACAATCGTAGAAAGCGAAATTAAATGGAGCCGCTGAATTTGCTTCGAAATTCAGGAGTGGGAAAATTCATCTTGTGCTCCCTGCGCTCAAATTTACTTTTTGTCGCAAGACTGCACAGCCTGGATTCGCTTTTTTTAACCATTGGAAAGAGAGGCTTGTCTCATAAGTCCAATGGCAACGGTCGCCGTCAAATAACCTTTCAGAAAGGCATCTTTTTTTTTAAATTTCTGTAAAATTGAAAAAAAAACGCTCCCTTCTGAAGAATCTTATTCACCGTTAAGAGCTTGTTTGCGTTTTGGTCACTTGGTCAAAAACAAGCTCTAAAGATGACGGTTTGACTTTTGATACAGCCTCCGAATTGGGGAAGGGGGAAGAAAAAATGAAATTTTTTCTTCCCCCTTCCATCCTCTGCTTAGAAGCTGTTGCTTTTTTAAAAGGTCAAAAACCGGTGGCGCTACAAACACACCTGTCACAAAAAACGATAACCAAATCGTTTCTGCTGCCACATTAATCTTCCGTACCGGAGATATTTGTCATTCCGGGGAGTTGAGCCTGAGCGTTTAACAAGATGGAACATACAGGGCTGGTGCGAGGCCTTCCCACTTGCTTTTAACGAGGCCATCAGTGTTTTCGCTTGATCACCAGCCTGCCCTGGCGCCTCAGGGCGTGTTTTGCCAGATAGTGCCCATAGAGGCTCTCTCGCTCTTCGCTGCTCATCCTGAACGGTTCGTCGTAAAAGCCCGCCAGGTCCCGTTGCCGGAAGGCCTCGTACAAAGTCACGGCACATGCGACGGAGACGTTGAGGCTGTCCGCCATTCCGACCTGTGGTATGGAAAAGTTGCCGTCAATGCGCTGGAGGCAGGCTTGTGAAAGGCCGCTGTGCTCGTTGCCAAAGAGCAGTGCTGTTGGCTCATCTAATTGGAGGGAGTGCAATTTTCTGGAAGTGCTGCCGAGGTGAGTGCCTATTATCCTGCCGTATTTTTTTCGCACGTAGTCAAAGCATTTGTCAACGTCTATGAAATAATGTACATCCACCCATTTCCTGGTGCCCATGGAAGTCCGCTTGCCGATGACGATGGTTTTGGTCTGGAGGTGAGGCTCGGTGTTCAGCACGAAAATCTCCCTGATGCCGACGGCATCGCAGCTCCGCAACACTGCGCCGATATTGTGCTGGTCCGTCACGTTTTCAAGGATAACCGTCAAATCCGGCTGTCGTCGGTCGGCTACCCATCTGAATTTTTCTTTTCTTCTTTCATTCATAGCTGACAGGCCTGCTTCGCCCGCTCACCTGCCAGAGGCAAGTCGGGTATGCCGGCGAGTTCATTTTTGGTGTAGGCAAAGCAGTGTAACAGGTATTGATCCACTGTTGCACAAACGCATCCGGCGCCGGAATGAGGCCGCTCCGGTGGTGCAGAAGTTACCGAGCAGATTAAGGATTTGGCCACTTGGCTAAAGATGGCTCTTTTTCGCCTACTTTTTATCTTTTTTCAACTCCGTAGGAATGCTACGCGACTTCAAAAAGCTAAAGACCCTACAAAAATAGCTCGGCTCCAGCACCCAAACCACAACACGCTCTAAAGTGCCCGGGCGTGCTACCTCAGGGTGCTGGTTGGAAATAGTAGTCTTGGAATTTCAGAATATAAACAAACTTATTTTCCAGCTGGTCGTAGTAGCTCAGGTCTTCCCTCTGCCGATTGGGATCCAGTACGATGCGCTCGAACTGGAATTTCCCCTGAAAAACATCGGAAGGCTCCTGGTCAATTCTGGAGGGAAAGTTCTTGCCGTATTTCTGAAGCATTTTTCCAAAATACAGCATGACGTCGTAGCCTAGAAAAGCATCCTCCGTCGGCACTGTCCCATAGAGGCTGAAAAATTGCTGCTTAAACTGCTTCACCCGAGGATCATTATTATTAATATAGGTAGGGCTGCTGACATGCACCCGTAACTTTTCAAAAAACTCGTAATCCACCTGCTCGTAATTCATCCAGGCAGGCATTCCGTAAACCACGATGTTCTCACCGTTGGATTGCTCTATCATCAATTGGCGCAACAAGGAATAGATAAAGGATTCATTGGACCAGGAGGGCACGATAAAAACCGTGGTACCGCCCCGCCGGATGTAGGGCTTGACATCCAACTTGGAGATGCCGGCAGGGTTGTCAGCTACCAGCATCTCCTGGAACCGGGAGCCGCTACGTTGCCCTTCGATTTCGGCGTTGGCATCCTGAAAATACTTTAGCCTGGCTTTTTCGTCGGCATTGTCCAATGCTACCAGCACGATATCGGTTGTCCGGTACTGGTTCCGGGCGTGTTTAGTGATGGCTTCGCAATGGCTTTTCAGTGAGGGGTTTATCTGGATATAAAACGGATTGTTAATAGCCATCCCCATTTGCGCGGTGAACGGCACCACCAGCGGAATTTTATTGTTTTTTGAAAAGCCCACTACCATCCCTACGTTTTCACGCTTGTAAGGCCCGATGATCAGGTCGGAATTTATCACGTTTTTGTCTCGCAGCAGTCCGCTCATTTTTGTGGTAGAAGCTTCGGAGTCCATCACTGAAATGTTGAGATGGACACCTGCATTGCGAAGCGACTCGTAAGCCAGTTTTGCTCCTCCATAAAATTGGATGGCCAGGGTCGAATTTTCATCGTAGGTACCCCCTCTGATATTTTGCGTCAGAAAAGGCAGGATCAAAGACACGTTGTACGTCTCCGAAGGAGTGGTGGACGTTGTAGGGGGGACGCCGATACCTCCGGTGCCGGAGTTGTTCATGGGTGTACTCGTCGTGATAGGTGGGAATTTATTTTCAGCCAGGTCGGTCCATTTGACGGTATCCAGCTTACCACTAACTTCCCTGATTGTTCGCCATTCGCCGGTTTCGGGGTCGTAAACTTTGGAGCTTTGAATATCGTCAATGTCTTCATCCTTGTACACTTTGTCCTGAGGCGTTTCTCTGGCGGGTTTGAACCACTCGCAGGAAGAAAGCAACAGACTTACCACGGCAAACAGCCCGAGGAAATGTCCTTTTTGGAAGAAATTTGAAAATGCCATGTTTGTTGTTTTAAAACCTGGATCCGTGAAGGATTTTTACAAGTCGCTATAAACCAATTCGTTGTAAAAAACAAAGGCAGCTTCTTCCTTTTTTACTATGAATTGATTGTCAATGAGGTACAAAGACCCTTCACGGATTCAGGTAAAAAGTCGCAAATAGAATGCTGCGGAAGCCTTAGCTCCTCTCCCCAGGAAGGGGAACGGGAGTATTCAGCTTTGATTTTTGCCCTGCGGGTATCTATTTAATAGCGTGTTTACTCCCATTCGATGGTGGCTGGTGGCTTGGTGCTTATGTCGTAAACGACCCGGTTGACTCCTTTGACGTTGTTCACGATGTCACTGGAAACGGCAGCCAGAAAGTCATGTGGTAGGCGGCTCCACTCGGCCGTCATACCGTCGGTTGAGTTGACTGCCCGCAGCACGACCGTGCGCTCATAGGTTCGCATGTCGCCCATTACACCCACAGATTGTATAGGCAGCAGAATGGCCGCTGCTTGCCAAACTTTGTCGTAAAGTCCGAATTTTTTCAAATTTTCAATAAAAACAGCATCGGCTTCCTGGAGCAACCATACTTTTTCAGGGGTGATGTCTCCCAGAATTCGCACGCCTAAGCCAGGCCCTGGAAATGGGTGGCGCCCCAGGATTCCTGCCGGAACAGACAGCTCTTTGCCCACCTTGCGCACTTCATCCTTAAAGAGCATGCGCAATGGCTCCACAATTTTGAGTTTCAAAACATCGGGCAATCCTCCCACGTTGTGGTGGGATTTGATGGTGGCAGAAGGCCCGTGCACCGAGACCGACTCGATTACATCGGGGTAGATAGTGCCCTGGCCGAGCCAGGAAACCCCTTTTTGCTTAGCAGCTTCCTCCTCAAACACCTCGATGAATACCCGGCCAATGGTTTTGCGCTTTTTTTCAGGGTCGCTGATGCCTCTGAGCTCGTCGTAAAACCGGTCCTGCGCCCTGACGCCTGTGATATTCAGGCCCATGTCTCGGTAGGAAGCGAGCACGTTTTCAAATTCGCCTTTTCGCAGCAAGCCGGTGTCCACGAAAAAGCAAACCAGTTGGTCGCCAACTGCTCGGTGTAGCAATTCTGCAGCTACCGTCGAATCTACGCCACCCGACAGTGCCATCAACACCCGCTCTTTCCCGATCTGCCCGCGCAGCTCGCTGATTTTTTGTTCCACAAAGCGGGCGGGCGTCCAATCAATCTGGCAGCCCGCGATGTTTCTGACGAAATTTTTCAAAATAGTCATGCCATCCAGGCTGTGCGTCACTTCGGGGTGAAACTGGATGCCATAAACTGGCTCAGCAAAGACTCCCTCTTTGGAGCGGTAGGCTGCCAACTCCACGTCTTCCGTACTTGCCAACAGCTCAAATTGTGGTGGGATTTCAACGATGCTGTCGCCATGCGACATCCAAACCTGCGAGCCAGCTGGAACGCCTTGAAAAAGGGCGCCGTGCTCCAGAATCTGGCTTAGGTTTGCCTTGCCATACTCCCGTTTTGCAGAGTTTTGAACTTCGCCGCCGTAGTGGTCAGCGATTAGTTGTGCACCGTAGCAGATCCCCAGTACAGGCCGCTTGCCGAGGATGGCACCGAGGTCGGGTTTTAAAGCGTCTTCTGCCTTCACTGAGTATGGACTGCCCGAGAGGATGATCCCCTTGATAGAGCTGTCTAAGTCGGGTATCTTATTGTAGGGGGCAATCTCACAATAGACATTCAACTCTCTGATCCGGCGGGCGATGAGTTGCGTGTACTGAGAGCCAAAATCGAGGATGAGGATTTTTTCTGTCATGCGGGCAAAGATAGAGAAATGCCCGAATGGTAAAGGAAGTTTAAGCACTGTTCGCTACTTTCGCCCGGCCAACTTTTAATTTTTTTTAAAAAATAAAAACAAGATTCCTTTGGGAAAAGAGGCAGGCTTGATGATGTAAAAACTGGTTTTTTTCTTTTAGCGTATGTTGAGGGTTTGGTCACTTGGTTAAAAAAGGCTCTTTCTCGCCACATTTTTGCCTTTTTTCAAATCCCCAGCGCAGCTACGCAACTTCAAAAAGGTGAAAACCTAACGAAAACCAGCATCTCGGCTCAAGCACCCCATCCTCAACAAGCACTTAGGAAAAAGAAAAAAATATGTACGAGAACCCTTATCCACCCTACGACGGAGAGAAGTTTTACTCTCCGGCCAATATCCTCGGCCGCTTCAAGGAAATTAACACGTTCATTTTCGATGTAGATGGCGTATTGACGAACAACCAGGTGTTGGTCACTGAAGAGGGCTTGTTGTTGCGCACCATGAACATCCGGGATGGTTTTGCCATCAAAAGAGCCATTGAACTTGGTTACCACGTGCTCATCATCACCATCGGCAGGTCGGAGGGCGTCGTCAAGCGCCTACAGGCATTGGGGGTGCAGGACATTGCTTACGGGGTGACGAATAAGCTGGGCGCCTACGAAAAATTCCTCGACACCTACGGAATTGACGAAGCAAACATCCTCTACATGGGCGACGACCTGCCCGATATTGAGGTGCTGAAGCGGGTAGGGCTTGCCACCTGCCCGAACGATGCTGCCCCTGAAATCCTCCAGCTTGCCCGCTACGTCTCCCCCTTCAAGGGCGGCGAGGGCTGCGTCCGGGATGTCATTGAAAAAGTATTGAAACTCAAAAATCAGTGGTAAAACTGGCTGCATTTTTCCGTCTTGTCCGGTTACCTAACTTAGTCATTGTTGCGCTGACGCAGTGCCTTTTGCAATACCTCGTGCTGGTGCCAACCCTGCTGGAAGCGGGCTACTCTCCTAGTCTGGACCGGCTACATTTTGCCTTGTTAGTGCTGGACACGGTGCTCATTGCCGCCGGGGGCTATCTCATCAATGACCTGCTGGATTATGATATGGACCTGGTCAACAAACCCGACAAGGTCTTCGTCAACCGTTTTTTTTCAAAAAATGAGGTGCAGCAGATGTACTTCCTGCTCAATCTGGTGGGATTTGGCCTCTGCTGGTATCTGGCGGGCTATGTCGGCAACAGAGCCTTGTCGGCCATATATCCCATTGCTGCAATTTTGCTTTTCCTGTATTCAGGTTATTTTAAAAAATGGCCTCTTGTGGGCAACCTCGTCGTGGCCTTGTTTTGTGCTTTCGTTGCCGGTATCGTACTTTTTGCAGAGCGGGAAACTTTTTCACTCCTTGCCAGGCAACAAGCTCAGTGGGTTGCAAGGGCAAAAATACTCTTTGGAGGCTACCTTGGTTTTGCATTCCTGTCCACTCTGCTGCGGGAGATTGTGAAGGACATGGAGGACCAGGAAGGTGACCGGCAGCTTGGGTTGCATACCCTGCCCATTGCTTTCGGCATACCTGCCGCCCGGACTTGGGCACTCTCTACCAATCTGGTTTTGTTCCTGGCTGTGCTGTTTTTTTCAAAATGGCTTTTTGAAAATGAAGATCTGCTACCTTTTGCTTTTTCCTGGATCGGATTACTTTTGCCGCTTGCCGCCATTGCCTGGCTGTTGGTGAAAGCTGTGGACAAAGTGCACTTCTCCCGACTTAGCCAGCTCATAAAATTAGTCATGCTGGCCGGCCTTCTTCTTTTGATCCTCTGTTAAAGCATGAAAATTTTTAATAAAAAAATCATTCTCGCCTCTAAATCTCCCCGCCGAAGCCAACTGCTGCGGGAAGCGGGTTTTGAATTTGAAATCAAAGCCAGAGAAGTGGACGAGTCATACCCCGAAAACCTACCCGTGGATGAGGTCGCTTTGTGGTTGGCAGAGAAAAAAGCTATCGCCTGCTCGGACTTTCTCGAAACGGAGGAACAGGTGCTGCTTGCTGCGGATTCTGTCGTCATCCTGGACGGGGTGATTTACGGAAAACCTACTGATTACCAGGACGCCGTGCGGATTTTGAGCAAGTTGTCCGGTAGGGTGCATAAAGTCGTTACCGGCGTTTGCCTTTTGTCAAAAGCGAAAAAAGTAGTCATATCCGACCTTGCCTACGTCCATTTCGAGCCGCTGACGGAGGAAGAAATCAGGTACTACCTCGACCAGTATGCCCCCTTTGACAAGGCAGGGGCGTATGCGATTCAGGAATGGATTGGCCTGTGCAAAATTTCCAAAATCGAAGGCACCTACACCAATATCATGGGTTTGCCGGTGGAGCAGGTCTATCGGGCTTTGGCTTCGTTTTGACGCCTTCTCACCCTGGCACCAGCATCACTGGCACGTGTGTCTTTTTCACCACCTCCTCCCAGACGCTGCCGAAAATTGCCTTGAATATTTTTCCGTGGTCTTCGGCTCCCAGGACGATGAGGTCTGCATTTAATTTAATGGCTTCTCCAATGAGCATTTCAGCAGTAGGCCCCTGGATGAGCAGGGCTTCGGCGTCCACGCGCCGTTCCCGCAGGTGGTTGGCCAGCAGTTGCAGCTCCCGGTGTTCCATGCGCAATTCATCGGCTTGTTTATCCCGGATGTATTGGGGCCCCACGCTGTAGCCGACAAATTCAGGCTCGGGAGCGGCAATGTGCACCAGCCATACTTTTGCACCCAGCTTTTTTGCAAGAGGCTCGGTAGTCTCGATGAGTTTGTTCGAGATGGAGGAAAAATCAATGGCGACGAGGATGTTTTTCATGACCGTTATTTTATGAACCCGATGAACAAAAGGGAAAGTATCACCAGAAAGATACCCATTGCCAAAGTCGGGGGTTTCGATGAAAAGTAATAGGAAAGGAGTTGATAAAAAACATCGTTGCAACCACCGCGATAATCGTCATACCCCCATCCCAACATGCTCAAATGTAAAACGTTGCAGGAGAAGACCCGATGACATTTATTCTAACAGTTTTCTGACAATTATCATTTGGAGGGCTTTGGCAGGGCAAATACCTTTGCCCGTTACTATCAACCTCTTGCACGAATGGATAAAAAGACTTCTTTTGCCGTTAAATTCAGCCTTTTCTACTTGCTGACGGTAGCTGCTGCCGGTACGTTTTTGAGGGCTTTTGCCTTTATCCCCTCTTTGGGCCTGGACTACCAACACGTTTTGCACGCCCATTCTCATCTGGCATTTCTGGGCTGGGTTTATTCAGGCCTTTTCCTGGCGCTGGTTTATTTTTTTCTACCTGCTGGCACCTTTGCGATGCGGCGGTATCAGCGGATTTTCTGGTTGACACAGGTCGCTGCGGTATGCATGTTTTTCGCTTTTCTGTTTAGCGGGTATGCACCGGCTTCTGTTGCTCTTCTCACCATTCACGCTGCTCTTGTCATCATTTTCATCCGCTATTTCGTGAAAGACACAAAGTTGCCGGGGAGTTCTCCGGCAACCTGGTTTTTGTGGGTTGCCTTCATCAGTTTTTTCGTATCTACACTGGGGCCAATGTCCATTCCATTGACTAAGATCTACGGCGACGACGACCCCGACCTGCTGCGAATGGGCATCCACTTTTACCTTCATTTTCACTACAACGGCTGGTTTATATTCGGCATCATCGGCCTGTTGCTGAAAATAACCGAGCGCGAAGGTATCAGCCTGCCGGTGCGACAAATCCGGCGAGCTTTCTGGCTCATGGCCGCCGGCCTGGTGCCTGCGTACTTTCTCATTGTTCCGTTCGTTCCGTTGCCCCTGGCGGCCAAGTGGATAGTGAAGCTGGCAACGCTCCTTCAGTGGGCAGGCTTTGCCATGGTGTTGTATTTCATAGCGGACAAGCGCGTGTACCCGCGCCTGAGCAGGGAGAATTCGGGCAAGTGGCTCCTTTCTATTTCACTCGGCTTTTTGTTTTTAAAATACACCCTGGAGCTGGTGAGCGTGGTACCCGGCATCACCAGGTGGATCAACATGGAAAACCGCTTCCTGACAATTGGGTACCTGCATCTGATCTTTCTGGGGACTGTCACCTCTTATATCTGGTGGATTTTTGCAAAAGGCGGATGGGTCAACTGGCAGAAAAAAGCGGCCTTTGTCGGCTTTGGGGTATTCTTTACGGGCTTTCTGGCGCACGAGTTGTACCTGTTCAGCGTCGGCATTGGCATCATGCTCCCTTCCATTTCGCAGATGCTCGCCATTTTTACGTTTGCCATGTTCATTGGGATTCTGCTGCTCCTGTCTTCAGTTCTGTTGGGTGGCTCCTCTGGTTTGTCCAATCCCGATCCGTGTCAGGCAGCAGCACCGGGAGTCTCCAAACAGCCCGCTCACAAATATCCTCTGGCCCAATAAACTACATAGCCGACCCATTCCTTGATCAGCAACTCCCAGAGGTAGAACCCCATGCGGTCGGGCAGGAGCAGGTGCTCGGGGGCCCAGCGGTCTTTTTCCCCTATGAAGTCCACGCTGTAGGGAGTGAATTTCACCCCTGCTTTGCGAAAGCAGCCCATGGAGCGCCGCTGGTGCCAGGCCGAGGTGATCAGCAGACAACTCGCACCGGAGAACTTTTCCGCTAAGATTTTCTGAGTAAAAACCGCATTTTCGTGCGTGTTCCTGGAAAGCGGCTCCACGATGATGTCTTCCTCGGGTACGCCGACGCGGAGGAGGAATTTCTTTGCTTCAAGGGCCTCACTTGGATGCCGCTGCAACAAGTCCCCCGTGCCGCCGGTGAGCAGGAATTTTTTGAACTTTCCCCTACGGTACAATTCGTAAGCATTTAAAAAGCGATTGGCTCTGCTGCTGAAGTTCATGCGGTCGTGGCTCGGCAGTATTTGGCTATTGGAAAAGCCACCCAGCAGGATACCAATGTCATAGGGCTGCGAAATCTGGTCGGCGGTGATCGTCTTCACTTCCCACAGCCTGATTACCTGGTTGTAAATGAAACGGTTGGTAAACAAGAATAGGAGAATCACTGCCGCCAGTAAGGCGTTGCGTTTGTGCTGTTTTTTCTTGGAGAAAAGGGAGTACAACATGAATGCAACCACCCAGTTAAGTGGCTGAATGAGGAAGTACAGGACTTTGGATAAAATGAAGAACATGTGATTTTTTATAACAGGTGGCTATTTAGGAACGTGTCGGAAATGACTTACGCATTTGGGCGGCGTCTTTTGGGCACTGGCTGTGTTAGTGAAATAGTTACGTAGCTAAGGCTATGCGCCTATTTCACTGCCTTGCCAGTCCCCAAAAGATACTCGCTGAAATACCCAACTTATTTCCGGCACGTTCCTTAGCAGGGGAGGTTTTTGGGGAAAAACTTTCAATTTCCTCCCAAAGCGCCCAGAATTGCGGGAGGAAGAAAAAAATGAAACTTAGCCTTTTCCTCTCCCACTCTTTTAAATAGTTACTAATTTTTTAATTTCTTCGATCACAAGAAGCTGCCTGGACTTGGCTGTCGGAGATAAAAATCCGACTTTTTAGCCCGGTAAGCTCAATTCAAACAGCTTCTAAGTCGTGCCTTTGCTAGCTTTTAAAAGCAAACAAAGAAGTTGTACTGCCGAAAAGTGAAGCTGTCGTTTGGCTACGCAGCCAGCGAACAAACCATTGCTAAAAAGGGAAACCGCCAATCAGATTTTCCAGGAAGACGGCAATCAGGCTCGGCTTGAGCGCTATCGTGAAGCAAAAGCCAAAAACAGCGCCCCAGAAGTGTGCTTCGTGGTCAATGTGTCCTCCGCCTTTTTTGCTGGCCCAACTGGAATAGATCAGGTAGGCTGCCGCCGCCACGAAAGCAGGCATTGGAATAATAAAAAATAGCAGCAGCATAGACCAGGGGTTAAAAAGGACAAAAGCCAGCATGATACCCGACACGGCCCCTGAAGCTCCCACACTGGAGAACATCTGGTTGTCTTTGTGTTTGAAGTAGGTGGGTACATCGCCGAAGATGCCAGAGAGGATATAAACCAGCAGGTAATTGATACGCCCGATAGCATCGCCAAAGTAAATCACGAAATAGTTTTCAACTGCCGTTCCGAATTGGTACAAGACGAACATGTTGATGAACAGGTGCAGGGTGCTGCCGTGCAGAAAGACCGAAGAGAGCAGCCGGTAATATTCTTTGTTGCGCACCTCCTGGTAGGGATAGTGCATCAGTTTGTAAAACATGTCCTGGTTGCTGAAGGCAGGCCATGAAATCAAAACGGTGGCAATGATCAGGATGAGGGTAATGGACATAGGTCATTCATTGTGATAGGATTCGCCTCGCAAAATGGTCATGGCGCGGTAGAGCTGTTCTAGAAAAAACAAGCGAACCATCTGGTGCGAAAAGGTCATTTTGGATAGCGAAAGTTTGTAATCTGCCCGTTGGTAAGCCTCTTTTCCAAATCCCCAGGCTCCTCCAACTAGAAAAATCAGGCGCTTGTGACTGAGCTGTAATTTCTGTTCAAGGAAAGCTGCAAATTCAACGGATGTGAGTTGCCTGCCCCGCTCGTCCAGCAAAACTAAAAAATCATCTTCTTTCAGCCGGGAAATTGCCAGCTCTGCTTCTTTTTGCCTGAGCATGCTGGAGGGCAGGCTTCCTGCATTTTTCACTTCTGGCAAAACCACCACCTGAAAAGGCAGGTAATAGCTCAACCTTTTTTCATAGATATCCATGCCTGCTTCGAGGTAGGGAAACGCCGTCTTACCTGTCAGCCAGAGTTCAGCCTTCATGCCAGTTCAGTTTTTCAGGTTGATAAAAGCTTTGCCGATGTGCTCAATGATATCGCTGGCCAGCAGAGCTTCCTGCTGGATGGCCTGTGCGGCCAGGTCGCCAGCGAGGCCGTGCAGGTACACCCCCAGGATGCAGGTTTCAAAAGGCGTGTAGCCCTGTGCTAGCAGGCCTGTCAGCAGGCCTGTCAGCACGTCTCCGCTGCCGCCGGTCGCCATCCCCGGGTTACCGGTGTTGTTAAAATAGCAACTGCCGTCAGGGCAGGCAATAGCCGTGTTTGCTCCTTTTAGAATGAGGTAAAGACCGTACTCCTGTGCTTTTTGCCGCTGGAGTTCGTTGGTAGCAAAATGGTTGATGGTGGGGCCGAACATTCGTTCAAACTCCTTGGGATGGGGGGTGAGGATGCTGTTTTTGGGGATGAGGTTGAAAAAACCAGGATGACTCGCCAGGAGGTTCAGCGCATCAGCATCTAGCACCGCAGGGGTTTCCATTCTTTTCAGCAGGTTGGCCAGGCTCTTTGCCGTCAACTCGTCCGTGCCAATACCGCAGCCGATACCGATGGCCTTGTAGTTTGAAAGGTCTTCCTGCACATCCGACACGATGAACTCATGGTTGTCCACGTTGACCATGGCTTCGGGAAAGGCGATTTGCAGAATTTCGTAAGCACATTTCGGTGCGTGAACAGTGACGAGGCCTGCACCGCTACGCAGGCATGCCTTCGCAGCGAGGATTGCAGCCCCCACTTTCCCATAGCCACCGGCTACCAGCAAAGCGTGGCCAAATACTCCTTTGTGGTCAAATTTCTTGCGTTGGTGAAGCGTCGCCGTCACCAGAGGGCGGTCAACAATGTACCAGGGCGTCGTTTGTTCTTCAATAAATGCGGGATGAAGGCCGATGCTCTGGTAAGTCCAAGCCCCTACCCTGTCGCTGTTTTCGCCAAAGAAAAAGCCCAGTTTGGGCATTTCAAAACTGAAGGTAAAGTCCGCCTGTACACTGATCCCGGGCGTCGGACGGTCGGCAAACATACCTGAAGGAATATCCACCGACACCCGGGTTGCCTCCAGAGAATTCAGATGTTTGATCAGCCTGGCACCAAGGCCCTTGACCGGCCGGTTGAGGCCGGAGCCAAAAATGGCATCTATTACGATGCAATTTTTTGGCAAAGTGGGCATGGCACTATTTTCCTCCATCTCGGCGAATGGGCAAAACCGGTACTTCTTCAGGGTTTTGAAGTTAGCCGCACAGTCATCGCTTAGTTTGCTGCCGAGGTGCACGAGGAAGGCTTTTACTTCGTAAAAGTCACGGCTCAGCATGCGGGCGATAGCCAGGCCGTCTCCGCCGTTGTTGCCCGGGCCGGAAAAAACAAAAATCTTGCGGTGCTTGTCGGGGAATTTTTTTACAAACCACTGGCAAAAAACCCGGGAAGCCCGCTCCATTAGCTCAATGGAGGGGATGGGTTCGTGCTTGATCGTGTACTGGTCCAACTGCCTGGTTTGCTCAATATTGAAGATCTTCATAGAATATAGAAGTATTCGCAAGGTTGTGCGTAGTTTGGCAAAAAAAGAAATTTTTTGACTAATAAAGCCGAAAATTGGGGCGATTTAGAAAAAGCACAGCTTGGGCTGTTTTGCACATAAATTTTGTACAAGCTAATTTTGGTGCAATTTTTCCAAAAACTCCGGGAAAGCTGCCCTGACGCTGTGCGAGGATTTCATGATTTCTCAAAACCCAGCTTGGATTTGAGCGAGCAGGCTCCCACATTAGAGCGTGTTTGTGATTGGGTCACTTGGTCAAAAACGGTCTTTTTCGTCCTGTTTTCCCTTTTTTCAAATCCGTAGCGCTGCTACGCCACTTCAAAAAGCTAAAAACCTGACAAAAGTTGCTCGTTTTCAGATGCTGTTGGGGTTGGACTTACCGGGCTAAAAAGGTGTCTTTTCGCCCGGTAAGCTCGATACTGACAGCATCTCTGCTCAAGCACCAAAACGCAAGCAAGCTCATAGCAACATCCTCGAAACCTGCCACGCTCTGAATTTTTTATCAGCCTTTCAGAAAATGCAAAGCATCTCAAAAATAGTTTTTATCCTGACACTTTTCTTCTTATTTCCGTGGGGCGCCCAGGCCACGCACATCGTGGGAGGAGAAATGACCTACACCTGCCTGGGCAATAACCAGTACGAAGTAAAGCTGACTATTTTCAGGGACTGCTACTCAGGCATACCCTGGTTTGACAACCCAGCCTCCATCGGCGTCTTCGACGAGGGGGGGGCGCTGGTGCAACAGGTGCTTGTCAACTTGAACCCAGCGCTAAACGACACCCTAAATCCAAGCCTCGAAGGCGAATGCTTTGTAGTTCCGCCCAATGTCTGCGTCAACACAACGACCTACACCACGAAGGTCATTCTGCCTTTCAGGCCTGGAGGCTACCAGTTGGTATATCAGCGCTGCTGCCGAAACAACACCATCGCTAATATCTACAACCCCGAAGATGTCGGCGCGACGTACAGCATTGAAATCAACGAAAAAGCACTGCTGGAGTGCAACAGCAGTCCTGTTTTCAACAACTGGCCTCCACTGTACATTTGCGTAAATCACCCGTTTTCAATTGACCAGTCGGCGGTAGATCCCGACGGTGATTCGCTGGTTTACTACCTCTGCAATCCACTGACGGGGGCCAATGAGTTTAATCCGATGCCACAGCCTCCCTACGCACCACCCTACGATACCGTGCCCTGGATCAACCCTCCCTACGACGTCAACAACATGCTGAACGGCCTGCCGGGCGGAACTGCAATGGCAATCAATCCGCACACTGGCCTGCTGTCGGGCTTGCCCAACACCACCGGGCAGTTCGTCATTGGGATTTGCGTGGAAGAATACCGCAATGGCCAGCTCATCGGCATCAAGAGGCGGGACTATCAGGTGAATGTCGGAATTTGCTCCACTGTGACAGCTGCATTTTTCAGCCCCGAAAAGCTCTGCGATTCCTACACCGTTCAACTGGCGAATGAGAGCCAAAGTGCAGACGATTTCCTCTGGCTTTTCAACGACCCCCAACATCCGGGAGCCTCCTCTTCAATTTCCGATCCGGCTTATACCTACAGCGATACAGGGCTTTATACTATCACGCTGATCGCCGAGCCTGGTACGCTCTGTGCGGACACGTTTTCGCAGCAGGTGCATATCCTGCCCAACTCGCTCTCCGCTAATTTTGCGATTCAAAATCTGGATTGTGCCGACAGTCTGACTATTCAGGTCACGGACTCCTCGATTGATACGGCTTCCACTCTGGTCTCCTGGGAATGGACCCTGACGATGTCTTCTCCTTCGGGGCAACACACCTCAACATCCACGGGACAGAATCCGGTTTTTGTCATCACCGAGCAGGGAACGGCCACTATCTCGCTGACCGTCACCTCGGAAAACGGCTGCTCTAGGTCGCTCCAGCAGAGCTTTCCCGTTCTTTTTATCAATGACCCCCTGCTGGTGGATTCTGTGAGCCTTTGTGTGGGAAGTGGCCCCGTTGAAATTAACCCTGCAGGAGCTTTCCCCGGAGCGAGCTACCACTGGCAACCGCCTGATTTTCTTGACGACCCGTTCAGCCCCAACCCCTTGGCCTCGCCCGATTCCACTACCACCTACACCGTGCTGGTTACAGATGCTACAGGATTTTGCCAGGTTGAAAAGACGGTCACGGTGATTGTTTCGCCCCTTGTGGAGGTTTCGCCTGTTCTCGACACTCTGCTTCGAGGGCAGTCAGTCCAACTGCTTGCGACGGAAAACCCCACATACCAGTATGCCTGGTCGCCCCCTGATTGGCTGGATGCAGTGGATATTCCAAATCCTGTTTCCACGCCGGAGGCTTCCATCGAATACCGACTTATAGTTAGGGATGCAAATGGCTGCGTAGCTGAGCGGAGCGTGACACTGGTCGTGCTGACGATTTGCGATGAGCCTTACCTCTTCGTGCCCACAGGCTTCACGCCCAATGGGGATGGAAAAAACGACACCTTCAGAGTGATGGGCAACAATTTAGAGGAGGTTTACCTGGTCGTGTACAATCGTTGGGGAGAGAAAATTTTTGAATCTCCGGGCGGAAATGAAGGCTGGGACGGAACTTACAAGGGCAAGCCACTCCCGCCTGACGTCTATGGCTTTTACGTGAAGGTCAGGTGCTACGGCGGCTTGGAGTTCGTAAAAAAAGGAAATGTAACGCTGCTGAGGTAAGGCTTAAACGTTGAACCTGAAGTGCATACAGTCACCATCCAGGACGACATATTCCTTCCCTTCGACGCTCATTTTGCCAACTTCCTTGATAGCTTGCTCTGTGCCATATTTCACGTAGTCCTCGTATTTGATAACCTCAGCCCGAATGAAGCCCTTCTCAAAATCGGTGTGAATGACGCCTGCAGCTTTGGGAGCCTTCCAGCCCCTGCGGATCGTCCAGGCCCGCACTTCTTTTTCTCCGACGGTAAAATAAGTGATGAGGTCGAGCAATTTATAGGTAGCACGGATTAGCTTGTTCACGCCCGGCTCTTCCAGTCCCATCACCTCCAGGTATTCTTTTCTCTCTTCGGGCAGCTCCATTTGAGCGATCTCTGCCTCTATTTCTGCACTGATAAAGATGACTTCAGCCGGCTCATCTTTCACGGCATCCAGGAAGCGGGCAGTCAAGGCATTGCCAGCGTGGACGGAGGCTTCGTCCACGTTGCAAACGTAGAGGATGGGTTTGGCGCTGAGCAGATATAGGTCTTTGAGCAAGTCGGCAGCGTCCCCTTCGAGTGCCAGCGAGCGGGCGGGCTTGCCTTCGTTGAGGTGAGCCAGGATGGTTTCGGCGTATTCCACTGCGTAGAGGTCTTCTTTTTTTGCGCTCTTTGCCTGCTTACGAAGTCGGTCCAACCTCTTGTCCACGGTTTCTATATCCTTGAGGATCAGTTCAGTATCAATGACTTCTTTATCCCGAACGGGGTCCACGCCTCCGTCCACATGCACGACGTTGTCGTCCACAAAACACCGTACGACGTGAATAATGGCATCCACTTCGCGGATGTTTGCCAGGAATTGATTGCCGAGTCCCTCCCCCTTACTGGCTCCTTTGATAAGGCCTGCGATGTCCACAATTTCGATGGTGGTAGGCACGAGGGATTTGGGGTGTACCAGCTCATTCAGCTTGTTGAGCCGGAGGTCGGGCACGGTGATGATGCCCACGTTGGGGTCTTTAGTGGCAAATGGATAATTGGCAGCCAACGCCTTCGCAGCAGTTAATGCATTGAAGAGGGTTGATTTCCCGACGTTGGGCAAGCCGACGATTCCTGCTTGAAGGGCCATTTCAATTCTTATTTAAAAATGCTGTTTTATAAAATGGGCGCAAAGATACTTTTCCAGCCGAATAGTGCCCAAGGATTGACTGGATTAAACAACATTTAGGAACGTGCCGAAAATAAGTTGGGTATTTCGGCGAGTGTATTTTGGGGGCTGGCAAGGCAGTGAAATAGGCGCATAGCCTAAGCTACGTAACTATTTCACTAACACAGCCAGCGCCT
>WBZO01001133.1_pt1 | contig 44915 bp, 42 predicted proteins | sample 5204261 | NCBI WGS metagenome assembly WBZO01 (sample SAMN12412400, study PRJNA552823) | activated sludge metagenome | isolation source: activated sludge from anammox sidestream of wastewater treatment plant... | place: USA: North Carolina | collected 2017-09
CGCCAGTCAGGCCATGGCCGCCAAGCTCACCGAGTACGAGATGACGGCCTCGATGAGCCGCAAGGGCGACTGCTGGGACAACGCGCCCACCGAGAGCTTCTTCAACAGCCTGAAGAACGAGCGAGTGTATGGAACGACCTACGCGACGCGAGCCCACGCGCAGGCCGACCTGTTCGCCTACATCGAGGTGTTCTACAACCGGAGTCGCCGCCACTCCACGCTGGGCTACAGCTCGCCGATTCGGTTCCTCGAGGACTGGATCAGCAAGCATGCTGCTCAGCCCTGCATGGCGGCATAAGAGCGGCCTGCTGGAAGACGAAATTCGACGGGCACCTCAGATGCAATGTTTGGCATCAGATGATTGTGCCAAGGACCTGCGAATGGTCGAGGAACGCGACTTGGCGCATAGGAGCCGCCTGCACCCGTGTCGCCACTGACGGAGCGACCGCTTCCTGGTCTTCAGATCAGCGGCGTAGCCGGCTGAACGACCCTTTGCAGCCGCGTGTCACTTCCGAAAGCAGCCGAAAGTTCACGAAGGTCGCGGGAGTCTAGCGAGTGACCTCGCCCGAGTGCGTCGGCGAGAGAAGCGCGGCGTAGCGCTTCGCGAGCAGCGGCGAGGACTTGCACGCGCGACTTGATGGGCCAGAGCGGATTCTGGGAGTCACCCGGATCGACTCTCGCCACCCGCCAGGCAGGCCTCCAGAAACGCCGGCTCCGGTGCTCCGCCAGCATTCGCATCGTAGCGGGCGCAGGCAATGTGGCGCGCATCCTCACGCGAGCGCGTGCTCATCGCCATTACATGGTCGGTCCGCTGGGCGATGTACGGATCCTTGCTGCTTTCAGCCTGGACGATCGCGCCGTAGAAGTAAACGTTTATCGCCTGTGCAGCGACAGATGCGGGAGCGAGACAGGACAACATGAGCCCCAAGCGGACGATCATCGTGGTTCCTCGGACCGAAGACGGTTGTCACTTCGACGGCGAACCGGCTTCTGCTGCCAGTCGCCGGCACTCATCAATGCGGGACTTCACGCCCGCCGGCGTCACTGTGTCATCGAACACGGCGTCGCGTCCCCAGCAGAACGGCCGGTTCGGCACGCTCACCCCCTGCACGCCGCCAAAGCTGCCATCGCCCAGGGCCGCGACGGACAGGAAACACTTCGGATACTCCTTGCGGCAGGCGTTCATCACCGTGTCGCGCGCATCGGAAATCGATTGCTTCCCGCAAGCTATGTAGTGCTTGAGTGGGCGTGCCGTCGGCGGGGGCAAGCTGTCACCGAACGAGCCCATCGCTACCGCGAAGTAACGCGCCTGGCGGCACTCGAGCGACACGACGGAAACCTCCCACGTGGAGCCGTCGTTCGGGTTGGTCCATCGCGATCCGGCTGCCGTGCGACAAGCCTCGAGATGCGCAGGGCTCGACAGCGCCGCGTTGCCCCGCTGCGGGTCGAAATGCTCGCAGGCCACACGCCGGGCATCGTCGCGTGAGCGCGTGCTCATGCCTATCACCGCGTCTGGAACATTGCTCACCGGGGGATAGTCGATCTGCAGGATGGCCCCGTAGAAGTACACGTTCTTCGCTTGCGCCGCGGCGCACAGCGGCATTGCAGAGGCGGCGAGGACGGCGAGCAGGCGGAGCATCAAGTCATTGTCCTTGAAGTGAAAAGGCGGTGCGACGGTCAGCGGGAAATGAATCCACCCTCTTCTTCGTCGGCAGGCGGCAATGCAGGCTTGCCGGCTTGCGCCGGCGCGGATGCCGGCTGCGTGGCCAATGAAAATGCCCGGTCCAGTTGCTCGAGCGCACCTTCGCTGATGCCGTAATACTGCTTGGCCATCGTCAGCGTCACCAGCGACGAGAGCGCGTGCGACTGGGCGCTCAACTGGCGAGGCGCGAGCTTCGCGTAGAAGCCGCTGAACTCGGCGTTGGCGAACGCCGCCTCGGCGAGCGCGAGTTCGCGCAGGCGCTCGCTGCCGACCGAGTCGAAGAAGACCGGGTTCAGTTCCGGGATGCTGCGCTTCACGAGCGCGAAGGTCAGGCCCGCCGCGACGTCGCTGGTCGTCGCTCCACGTCGTCTCCGATCTTCGGGAACCGGCTTGCCAGACGACGACGAGGGGGGGCGCGCCTCTGCGAACATTAGCTTTGCGAGCCTCACCGTGCCCTTGACCGCCGGGCGCACAGTCTTCGCCACTGTGGTCGCCTGGTTAACGCGGGACGCATCGCCCTCGCCGCGCTCCCCGCGGCGCTCCTGCTCGCGTCGCATGTAGTCGTGGTACGCCTTGTAGCAGGCCGAGGTCGCCTCATGCATCCGCGTACTGACGGCGCACCACTTGTCGTTGATCGGGGCGCAGCTCAGATACGCCTGTTGGCGCCCCCCGCAATGCGGCGTCGGTACGCCCTTGGGGGACACCGACACGCCTTGTGGGCGCGCGCCCTCCGCCAGCTCGCAACTCCTGCGAGCCATCTCGATCTCGACTAGGTGCGCGTAGTAGTCGGCACTGAGCTGCCGACACTCCTCATAGGTCGTCGGCGCCGCCGGCTGCAGGAAGATGCGATCGGGTTGCGCCTGCGCGGCGCTGCCGAGCACAACTGAGAACAGCGGCCACCAGACACGGCGCCGGCGCGACCGGATCATCGGAAGGTTCCTTTGGAAACACCGGAGAATTTGCCGCCGGGATCCTAACTTACAGAGACGACCTTGGCGATGTCCCGATACCTGTTGAACGGTAGTCCGGCGGCGACTCCGATTTCGCGATGCTACGCCGCAGCTTGGAGGTCGCGCAATTCAGCGGCCTGGAGCTTCTCGGCGTGCGAGTTCAAGACAGCTATCAAGGCTTTCATGTCCTTGTGCCCGCGCAGCTTTCTGAACCGGCTCTTGGCGTCGTGCAGCGCGCTGGCGACCCAGCGTCGAGCCATGCTGGCGTCCTTCCAGCGCTTGACGTTGCGCGTGTAGCGAGCGATCGAGCCGTTGAGGTTCTCGATCGGGTTGGTCGTGCGCAGCGTGCGATACAGCGCCCCCGTGATGCCCAGGCCCTGCACCGTCAGCGTTTCCGCCAAGCCTTCACGCAGGCTGGCCGCCGCACCCGGGTGCTCGGCCTGCAGCGAGTTGGCCAACGCCTGCAGTCGCTTGGCCGCCACCGTCGCGTCGTGGCCGTCTCAGGCCTGACGCATGGCCTTGCCGGTGCCCTGCTGCATCGCCTGCGGCAGGTGCTCGAGGACGTTTCTGCGCTTGTGTTCCTGACAGCGCTGCACCAGCGCCAGGCGGCCAAAGCACTCGGTGATGCCCCGGCGCAGCGCCTTGCCCCCGTCGATCACCCACAGTCTGGCGCGGTCGGCTTGCAGACCCCGTTCGATCAGCTCCGACAGCAGCGCCTTGACCACCCGCGTGTTCTCGGTGGAGCCTTCGCGCAGACCCAGGACGTGCTTGTGGCCCTGGGCGTCGATGCCCAGCGCCACGAGGATCACGCTGTCGGCCAGGTGGATACCGTCGATCATCACCACCGGCAGATCCAGCCCGGCGATGGAGCCCGACAGCCATTCGTGCAGTTGCCGCTGGCTCAGCGCCACGAAGCGCCTGGACACCGCGCTCTTGGAGGTGGAGTCGGCCGCGGCGCGCAGCGCCTCGGGCAACTCGGGTTGGATGCCGGCGTAGCGGCGCGTGGACACCCCGGCGGCCACTGCCTCCAGCGTCGCCCTGTCCAGCGGGTCGCGCTCGCTGGCCCACACGTAGCTGGGCAGCGCCAGCTCACCTCGTCGCAGATCGCGCACGCGCTGTCGCTGCACGGCGATGCGCCGGCCCTCCAGCACCACGCTGGCCGGCGTCGTGCCCCCGCGCACCGCGTTGCGGCCCTCCTGCGGCACGCCCTTGGGGCCGCACAGCGCCGTGCGGTCCTCCTCCATCAATTGCTCCAAGACGGCCAGCCCGGCCTGGGCGCACAGGCCCTCGAAGGCATGTCGCACGTCGTGCAACACCCCCAGAAGACCCAGCGAGCGCTGCTCCATCTCAGGGTGCTTGCTGGCCGAGCGAAACGCGTGAACATTCGATGGCTTGTCTTTGATGCGAGACTTCATGTTGGCGGTTTCCTTTCATTGCTTGCTAGGCACCCGCATGTTCCCATGCGGGCGAAAGGAGCCGCCACCTTCAGCTCAGCCGTTCAACAGGTTCTGGGACAACGCCGAGCAGTCGTAGACTGGTACCGTCGGAGAGCAGTTGAACCTAGCCTAGGCATTGCCACCAATGAAGGTCAGGTTCCGAAGTGGTGCGGCCGGTGTACCCATAGATCCGAGCGTCTGCTCAGGGCCATCATGCCTTTCAGGGAGGGCGTACAGTGGAAGACGCGGACCCACGTCACGCGCGCTGGACAACGTGATCAGGAACCTGAAGAAGGAACTGCGCGGCGACAAGTCGTTCAACTATGGCATCGGAACGTTAAGGGCCAGCACCCAATCCCGCCTTGGTTCGAGCCATGCATCGCTCCCTCCGGAAGACGGAACGCGATCATAGGCTCGATCAGCTAACTTAACGGTATTGGGTCAGGCGAGCGCTCCCGGCGGGAAGGTGCGCGGACGGCGCCCTGACCAGCGTCAGAAGCCGCAATACGCGACGACCTGGTGCCAAAGGCCCCCGAACATCGCGAAGAATGCCGCCGCGGCGAGCATCACCCCGGCCACGCGCACGCCCGCAGTGCCCGAAAGCAGCGCCGTCGGATGCGCACCGAGGCGCCGCCACAGCCACGGCGCGACGCTGAGACCGAAGCCCGTCGCCAGCGCGAAGACGAGCATCACTGCAGCGCCCCCCGCAGGCCTGTCGGCCAGCGCCGCAACCAGGATCGCCGATTGCAGCAACCCGCAGGGCCAGGCCACCCACAGTGCACCGGCGAGCGTGGCACGCGCGTGGCCGGCGAGCACGCGACCGCGCGCGCGTGCCGCGATGGCGTCGCCGCCGCGGCCGATGCGCTCGAGCCACGCCGGCTGGCGCCCGGCGACGGCAAGCCAGAGCCCGAGCGCGAACGCGGCGGCGTGCACGAGGCTCCACAAGGGCTTGAAGACCGGACTCACGCTGCCCAGCAGCGCGAGCGCGTTGACGCTTGCCGCGGCGAGCGCGCCGGCGGCGGCATAGCCGGCGGCGCGGGCAGCATGAAAACCGACCTGTGCCGCCGCGCCGCGGCCCCCGGTGACCGCGGCGCAGGGCGCGGCGCACATCGCCACGCAATGCGGCGCACCGGCCAAGCCCAGCGCCAGCGCGCTGGCGTAGAGAGCGGTATCCAGAGCGCCCTGCCCCGCGTCAGATGATGCGCGAGAAGCGCTCGCGCATCTTGTCGGCCTGCAGGTGGCGATCGAAGGTCATCGCCACGCCGCGCACGAAGAACCAGCCCGTCGGCGTGACCTGGATGGCGTCGTCACCGACTTCCACCAGCCCCGCTTCGGCCAGCGGCTGCAGTGCGGACAGCTCGCCGGCGAAGTACTCGCGCATCTTGATCAGGTGGGCGAGTTCGATCGACTCGAACTCGACCCGCCCCTGGCACATGATGGCCATGATGACGGCCCGGCGCACGAGGTCGTCGCGCGTCAGCGCAAGGCCTCGTACGACCGCGAACTCGCCGCGCCGGATGGCGTCGTAGTACTCGGGCAGCGTCTTCGCGTTCTGGCTGTAGGTCGCGCCCATGCGGCCGATTCCGGAGACCCCGAGCGCGATCAGGTCGCAGTCGGGCTGCGTGCTGTAGCCCTGGAAGTTGCGGTGCAGCCGCCCCTGCCGCTTGGCCACCGCGAGCGCGTCCTCGGGCAGCGCGAAGTGGTCCATGCCGATGTAGGTGTAGCCGCTGTCGATGAAGCCGCGGATCGCCGCACCGAGCATGCGGATGCGGTTGTCCGGTGGCGGCAGCTCGGCCTCGGCGATGCGCCGCTGCGGCTTGAAGCGCCCAGGCAGGTGCGCGTACGCGTAGAGCGCGATGCGGTCCGGGCGCAGCTCGCACACCTGCCCGATGGTGCGCGCGAAGGATTCCGGCGTCTGCTTGGGCAGGCCGTAGATCAGGTCGGCGTTGATCGACTGGTACTTCAACTCGCGCGCGGCCAGCACCAGGTCGCGCACGTTCTCGTACGACTGCACGCGATGCACGGCCACCTGCACCGCGGGGTCGAAGTCCTGCACGCCGAAGCTGACGCGATTGAAACCCATGCGCGCAAGGCTCGCGAGGCGCTCGGGCGTGGCGGTGCGGGGATCGACCTCGATCGAGATCTCGGCCTCGGCGACGAGCTTGAACTCGCGCTGCAGCACCGCCATCAGGCCCGCCAGCTCGTCGTCGCTCAGAAAGGTCGGCGAGCCGCCGCCGAAGTGCAGTTGCGACACCGGCTTGCCGCGACCGATGAGATCGACGTGCAGCTCGATCTCGCGCGCCAGCACCTCGATGTACTCGCGCCCGCGCTCGTGGTGCTTGGTGATGATCTTGTTGCAGGCGCAGTAGTAGCAGACCTGCTCGCAGAAGGGGATGTGCAGGTAAAGCGACAGCGGCGGCACGCCACCGACCATCGCGCCTTCGGCGCGCTGGCGCAGCGCCTGCGCGTACTCGGTCGGCCCGAACGCCTCGACGAATCGATCCGCCGTGGGATAGGAGGTGTAGCGCGGCCCGGGAATGTCGAGCCGGCGAAGCAGGGACTCCGGGATGTCCATGGCGCAGAAGTTGGTGCGGAAGAGGAAGGAATGGAACGGGGCTGGGGCCTGCGGGGCGGGCGCAATGGCCTCGTGCAGGCGACTCTGCCAAAGTGGGCGAGACCCCCCTTGATGAGTCTCAAGCGTTCAGGGCATCATCGGATCAACGATAATCCTTGATCTAGGTTCAGCGCGAAGCCGGGAAGGCCCGACCCTTGCGCCGATGTGTCCGGCTTCTCTCGCGTGGCATCACCCATGACCCAGACCGCTGCAGGCATCAAGCTCGAGCCCTTCAAGGTCGCCTGCGCGAGTTGCAACCTGCGCGAGCTGTGCCTGCCGATGGGCATGTCCAGCGACCAGCTCGACCGGCTGACGACGATGGTGGCGACCAAGCGCCCGGTGGCGCGCGGCGACATGCTCTTCCGCGCGGGCGACGCCTTCCAGTCCTTGTACGCGGTGCGCACCGGCTTCTTCAAGACCTGCGTCTCCTCCGAGGACGGGCGCGACCAGGTCACCGGCTTCCAGATGGCGGGCGAGTTGCTCGGGCTCGACGGCATCGGCACCGAGAAGCACACCTGCGATGCCGTGGCGCTCGAGGACTCGCAGGTCTGCGTCATCCCCTATTACCAGCTCGAGGACCTGAGCCGCGAGTTCACCGATCTGCAGCGCCAGTTCCATAAGATCATGAGCCGCGAGATCGTGCGCGACCACGGCGTCATGCTGCTGCTGGGCAGCATGCGCGCCGAGGAGCGGCTGGCGGCCTTCCTGCTCAACCTCACGCAGCGCCTGCGCACGCGCGGCTTCTCTGCCACCTCGCTCGTCCTGCGCATGACGCGCGAGGAGATCGGCAGCTACCTCGGCCTCAAGCTCGAGACCGTGAGCCGCACCTTCTCCAAGTTCCAGGACGAAGGCATTCTCGAGGTCAAGCAGCGTCAGATCCGCGTGCTCGACCCGGCGGCCCTGCAGGCGCTGGTGAACAGCAGTTCGGCCTGACGATCGGGTGCAGCGGCGCGCCCGCGGCTCAGCGCGGCGGCTCGTCTGGCGTCGCCGCATGGTTTCGCGCCTTGAGCGCCGGCACATCCGCGCTGCTGTGCGCGCGCGCCTCCTGGTCCAGCACGTCGTCGGCGCCCTGCAGCGCGATCAGCGCCGTCACGATTCCGGCCACCACCACCGTCAGCGGGCCGCCGACGACGAGCCACATCACACCGGTGCGCCACCAGGCCTGGTCGGCAGCGGGATGCAAAGGTTCGCGGGCGTGATGCTTGCTCATGATCGGGTTCGGGGCGTGCGCAAGGTGCGCGCGGGATGTGCGAGAGCGCCAGCCTACTGCGCCGCGACCCGCGTCGTCTGCGACAGGCTCCAGACGTAGGCGGCAAGCACGTGCACCTGCTCGGGTGAGAGGCGCGAGGCCTGCGGTGGCATGAGGTTGTTGCGGCCGTTGGTGATGGCGCTAATGATGGCGTCCTCGCCCCAGCCGTGCAGCCACACCTTGTCGGTCAGGTTGGGCGCACCGAGCGCCTGGTTGCCCTTGCCGTCGGCGCCATGGCAGGCGGCGCAGGCGACGAACTTCTCCCTGCCGAGTTGGGCCGCGACCGAATTGTGCGGGCTGCCCGAGAGGCTGAGCACGTACTGCGCGACGTTGCGCACATCGGCGGAACTGCCGACCGCCTCCGCCATCGGCGGCATGATGCCGTTGCGGCCGTTGGTGATCGTCTCCTTGATCGTCTCCAGCGAGCCGCCGTAGAGCCAGTCGCTGTCGGTCAGGTTCGGGAACCCCTTGCTGCCGCGGCCGTCGGCCCCGTGGCAGGTGCTGCAGTTGTTGGCGAAGAGGCGCTCGCCGATGGCCATCGCCTGCGCGTCCTGGGCCAGTTCCTTCGCGTCCAACGACTGGAAGCGCGCATAGAGCGGCGCCATCGCCTCCCGCGCCTTGTCCATTTCGGCCTGATGCTGGCCCGTGCTGGTCCAGTTCAGGCTGCCCGCGTAGCTGCCCAGGCCGGGGTAGATCGCCAGGTACACGCCCGAGAACACCACGGTGATGATGAACAGCCACACCCACCAGCGCGGCAGGGGGTTGTTCAGCTCGCGCAGATCCTCGTCCCAGACATGCCCGGTCGTGTTGTCGCCAGCCATCACCTTGCGCTTGCTGGCAACGGCCAGCAGCACCAGGCAGCCCACGAGGCCGGCGATCGTGACCACCGCGACGAACAGCGACCAGCCGTCGCTGACGAAATCGCTCATTGCTTCTCTCCTCCGGATGCGGGGGCGCTTCGGGACTCCATGAAGGGCAGTTGCGCCGCCTCCTCGAACGCGCGGCGCCTGCGGGCCGACCAGGCCCAGGCCACGATGCCCAGGAAGACGAGCAGGCTCACCACGGTCACCGCCGAACGCAGGTCGTTGACGTCCATGTCCTGCACCTGCCCGCTACTTGACCGCGGTGCCCAGCACCTGCAGATAGGCGACGACGGCGTCGAGCTCCGTCCTGCCCCGGACCTCGTCGCCGGCCTTCTCGATCTGCTCCTCGCTGTAGGGCACGCCCAGACGCCGCAGCGTGCGCATCTTGGGCGCCAGCTCGGACGGGTCCAGCGTGGCGCGCTCGAGCCAGGCATAGGCGGGCATGTTCGACTCCGGCACGAGATCACGCGGGTTGATGAGATGGATGCGGTGCCACTCGTCGCTGTACTTGCCGCCCACGCGCTGCAGGTCCGGACCGGTGCGCTTGCTGCCCCACAGGAAAGGGCGGTCGTAGACGAACTCGCCGGCCTTGCTGTAGCTGCCGTAGCGCAAGGTCTCGGAGCGGAAGGGCCGCACCATCTGCGAGTGGCAGTTGACGCAGCCCTCGCGGATGTAGATGTCGCGGCCGGCGAGCTGCAGAGGCGTGTAGGGCTGGACGTTCTCCAGCGGCTGCGTGGTCGAGCGCTGGAAGAACAGCGGCACGATCTCGACGAGGCCGCCGACGGAGACCGTCAGCAGGACGAGCACGATCATGAGGAAGTTGCTGGTCTCGATCTTCTCGTGACCGACGGGAGCATGGTTGGCCATGACTGTGTGTTCTCCGTCTGCGCGTTCAGGCGTGTGCCGGGACCATCGGGATCGGCGCCTGCACCACCTTGCCGTTGCGGATCGTCATCGCCACGTTCCACGCCATCAGCAGCATGCCGGCGAGGTAGAGCAGCCCCCCGCACAGGCGGATGACGTAGAAGGGGAAGGTGGCCTTCACGCTCTCGACGAAGCTGTAGACGAGCGTGCCGTCCGGGTTGATGGCGCGCCACATCAGGCCTTGCATGACGCCGGCGATCCACATCGCCGCGATGTAGAGCACGATGCCGAGGGTGGCGATCCAGAAGTGCAGCTCGACCGCGCGCATGCTGTACATCTGCTTGCGCCCGAACATGCGCGGGATGAGGAAGTACAGCGAGCCGATCGAGATCATGCCCACCCAGCCGAGTGCGCCGCTGTGCACGTGGCCCACCGTCCAGTCGGTGTAGTGACTGAGGGCGTTGACGGTCTTGATCGACATCATCGGCCCCTCGAAGGTCGACATGCCGTAGAAGGACAGCGAGACGATGAGGAACTTCAGGATCGGGTCGTCGCGCAGCTTGTACCAGGCGCCCGAGAGCGTCATGATGCCGTTCATCATGCCGCCCCAGCTGGGCGCCAGCAGGACGAGCGAGAACACCATGCCCACGCTCTGCGCCCAGTCCGGCAGCGCGGTGTAGTGCAGGTGGTGCGGGCCGGCCCACATGTAGGTGAAGATCAGCGCCCAGAAGTGGACGATGGAGAGCCGGTAGCTGTAGACCGGGCGCTCGGCCTGCTTGGGGATGTAGTAGTACATCATCCCGAGGAAGCCCGCGGTGAGGAAGAAGCCCACCGCGTTGTGGCCGTACCACCACTGCACCATCGCGTCCTGCACGCCGGCGTAGGCGCTGTAGCTCTTCGTCAGGCTCACCGGCAGCGCGGCGCTGTTGACGATGTGAAGCAGCGCGATCGCCAGGATGTAGCCGCCGAAGAACCAGTTGGCGACGTAGATGTGGCGCACCTTGCGAATGCCCAGCGTGCCGAAGAAGACCACCGCGTAGGCGACCCAGACGACGGCGATGAGCACGTCGATCGGCCACTCGAGTTCGGCGTATTCCTTGCTGGTCGTCATGCCCAGGGGCAGCGTGATCGCCGCGAGCACGATCACCAGCTGCCAGCCCCAGAACGTGAACATCGCCAGCCGCGGCATGAACAGGCGCACCTGGCTCGTGCGCTGCACCACGTGGTAGCTGGTGGCAAAGAGCGCACAGCCGCCGAAGGCGAAGATGACCGCGTTCGTGTGCAGCGGGCGCAGCCGGCCGTAGCTGAGCCACGGGATGCCCAGGTTCAGCTCGGGCCAGGTGAGCTGGGCGGCGATGATCACGCCCACCAGCATGCCGACGATGCCCCACAGCACGGCGGCGAGCGCGAAGGCGCGCACCGGGGTGTCGTAGTACACCGGCTGGCCCGGTGCCGCGTTGCTTGCCATTGGCTTTTCTCCTCACTTCCCGGACGGGTCCGGCTTCTCGTCTTCGAGCTTCTGGTCTTCGGACTGCTCGGCCTCTTCAGCCCTCGCGGCTGCAACGGGCGTCCCGGATTCTTCAGGAACGGACGCGAACCATTGTTCGGGCACTCCCTTACACGATTCTTGACTGTCCTCAACCATAACCCCTTCATCGTAGAGGATACGCTCACCCTCGCGCTCCACGTCCTCGAACTGCCCGCGGCTCAAGGCCCAGCCGAAGACGCCGAGGATCATCAGCACCAGCACCGCCGAGAGCGGAATCAGCAGGTAGAGGATGTCCATGGCCGCACGGTCGAAGGTCGAAAGCGACGCGCGCTGCCTTCAGCGCGCGGCACGCAGCGCGTTCAGGATGACGAAGAGCGAGCTCGTGGCCATCCCCAACCCGGCGGCCCAGGGCGGCAGCCAGCCCACCAGCGCCAGCGGAATGCAGGCGGCGTTGTAGAGCGCGGCCCAGGCCATGTTCTGGCGCACGATCGCCATCGTGCGCGTGGCCACCTCGCGCGCGCGAACGAGGTCCGCGGGGCGGCTCGAGACGATCACCGCATCGGCCTGCGTGCGCGCCACCAGCGCGCCCTGCCCCATCGCCAGCGAGACGTCGGCACGCGCCATCACCGGCGCGTCGTTGACGCCGTCGCCGACCATCAGCACCGTGGCCCCTCCCGCCTGTGCCGCGGCCACGCAGGCCAGCTTGTCCTCGGGCGAGGCCTGGCCGATCGCCGCATCCAGCCCCAGCCGTGCCGCCATCGCCTCGGCGCGCGCGCGCTCGTCGCCGCTGAGCAACGTCAGCCGGAGGCCGTGTGCACGCAAGCGCGCCATCGCCTCGGCAGCACCCTCGCGCAACTGCTCCTCCAGCACGAAGCCGGCGCGCACCTGACCCTGGCACGAGAGCCAGACGCGCACCTGCGGCCACGGCGCCTCGTCCGCGCCGCCGACGAAGTCCCAGGCCCCCAGGCGCCAGCGGCGCCCGTCTTCGTCGGTGCCGGCGAGTCCGCGCCCGCGCTGCTCGTCCAGGTCGTGCCAGGCGATGCCATCGGCCGCCGCGGCGCCGGCGGCTCCGGCGTCACCGGCATGCACGAGTGTCCGCGCCAGCGGGTGCTGCGACCATTGCGCGAGCGACGCCGCCCGCACGCGCGCCGATGCGGCGTCCAGGGCGGTTTCGCCGCGCGCTTGCGGCAGCAGCAGCACCTCGCGCAACTGCAGCCGGTCCTCGGTCAGCGTTCCCGTCTTGTCGATGAAGGCCGCGTCCGCTGCGGCCAGCGTCTCGATCGCCTCCAGGCGCTGGAAGACGACGCCGCGCCGCGCCAGCCCGCCGGCCGCGGCCACGAGCGCCGCGGGTGCCGCCAGCGAGAAGGCGCAGGGACAGGTGACGATGAGCACCGCGACCGCCACCCAGAGCGCGCGCGACGGGTCGATGAAGCTCCATGCCAGCGCACCCAGGGCCGCCAGCCCGAGCACCGCCCACAGGAAGACGGCTGCCCAGCGATCGGCGACGCGCGCCGATGCCGGACGCTGGCTCATGGCCTCGCGCATCATCGCGACGATGGCCTCGAAGCGCGTGTCGGCGCCGACGCGCTGCACGCGCACGCGCACCGGCGCGCCGACGTTGACGCTGGCGGCCACCACCGCATCCCCGGCGCCACGCCACTGCGGCTCGGACTCGCCGCTGAGGAGGGCCTCGTCGACGCGCGTTCGCCCTTCGAGCACGACGCCGTCGGCCGGAAAGGCCTGGCCGAGCGCCACCCGCACCTCGTCGCCGGCCTGCAGCCGGCGCACGCTCACCGTCTCCCAGCGACCGTCACCGCAGCGGCGTTCGACCGTTTCGGGCAGCCGCGCCAGCGTGCGCTCGAGATCCTCGGCGGCGCGGTGCCGCGCGCGCAGCTCCAGGTAGCGCCCACCGAGCAGGAACGCCAGGAACATGGTGAGCGAATCGAAGTAGACCTCGGTGCCGAAGACGCCGCCGGGGTCGAAGGTGGCGCCCATGCTGCCGACGAAGGTCACCGCCAGCGCCAGCGCCACCGGCACGTCCATGCCGATGCGGCGTGCGCGCAGCTGCGTCCAGGCGGCGCGAAAGAAGGGGCCGGCGGCAAACCACATCACCGGCAGGCTGACGAACCAGGCCGCCCAGTTGAGCAACTGGCGCAGGTCGGCACTCAACTCGTCGCCGCTGGCGACGTAGCTCGGCGTGGCGAACATCATCACCTGCATGGCGCAGAAGCTGGCGACGAAGAAGCGCCACAGCGCCTGGCGGTGCTCGCGCCGCCGCAGCGCGCGTGCCGGCGCCGCGGCATCGGGCACGGCCTCGTAGCCCGCCGCGCGCACGGCGCCGACGAGCGTCGACAGGCGCGTCCGGGCCGGATCCCAGCGCACCGTGGCGCGCTGCGTGGCGGCGACCACGCTGGCCTCGATCGCGCCGCCCGCCGCCTGCAGCGCATGCTCGATCGTCCCGGCACAGGCCGCGCAGTACATGCCCGAGAGCTGCAGCCAGGACTCCGCCAGGCGTTCACCGCCGGGCCCGCTCACCCAGCGCGTGCAGCGCTCCAGCTCCAGCGGGTCGTCGAGCGCGGCGGCCGAAGCGGCCACGCCTGGGGCCGAACCCGCGCGCGCCGCCTCGCGCTCGACGGTGAGCGCGGCCGGCATCACCGCGCCCGCGATCGGCGCGGCGCTTCGATAATGCCGGCCGGCCACCGCATCGAAACCATGCCCGATTCCAAGTCCATGCCGAGACGCTTCCTCGCCGTCCTCGCCCTCGCCGCCCTCGTGACCGGTGCCGCGATGGCCCAGGACCGCCCTCAACCGCGATTGGAGACGATCGAGCTTACGGCAGGCATGCACCTGATCCGCGCCGAAGTCGCGCAGACCGCGCAGCAGCAGGCCACCGGCATGATGTTCCGCACCGCGATGGGCGCCAACGAAGGCATGCTGTTCGTGAACGAGCAGGCCGGCGTGCGCTGCTTCTGGATGCGCAACACGCTCATCCCGCTGTCCATCGCCTTCATCGCCGACGACGGCACCATCGTCAACATCGCCGAGATGCAGCCGCGCAGCGACGACTCGCACTGCTCCGCCCGGCCGGTGCGCTTCGCGCTCGAGATGCCCAAGGGCTGGTTCGCCCGGCGCGGCATCCAGCCCGGCGCCAAGCTGCGCGGGCCGCCCTTCAGGCCCTAGCGCTCACCCGAGCGCGTGTTCGCGCAAGCGCCCGGTCAGGCGCGCCCGACCAGGCGCGCGGTGACTGCGCCGGACGCGGACGCCGCATCGACGTTCACGCGAAGTTCGCGGCGACGAAGTCCCAGTTGACGAGCTTGTCGAGAAAGGTCTCGACGTACTTCTGGCGCAGGTTGCGGTAGTCGATGTAATAGGCGTGCTCCCACACGTCCACCGTCAGCAGCGCCTTGTCGGCCGTGGTCAGCGGCGTGCCGGCGGCGCCGGTGTTGACGATGTCCACGCTGCCGTCGGCCTTCTTCACGAGCCAGGTCCAGCCCGAGCCGAAATTGCCCACCGCGCTCTTCACGAAGGCCTCGCGGAAGGCCGCGAAGGATCCCCACTTGGCGCTGATCGCCGCGGCGAGCGCGCCGCCGGGCTCGCCGCCGCCGGCGGGCTTCATGCAGTTCCAGAAGAACGTGTGGTTCCAGATCTGCGCGGCGTTGTTGTAGATGCCGCCGGAAGACTTCCTGACGATGTCCTCGAGCGTCATCGACTCGAACTCGGTGCCCTTCTGCAGGTTGTTCAGGTTCACCACGTAGGCGTTGTGGTGCTTGCCGTGGTGGAACTCGAGCGTCTCGCGGCTGTAGTGCGGGGCAAGAGCGTCGATCGCATACGGAAGCGCAGGCAGTTGATGTTCCATCTCTTCTCCTCGGGTCGTCGTGCAGGCAGCGCACCGCGTGCGGCGCGCCTCGAGGGAAAAGATTCTAGGTCGCGCCCCCTGCGCGGGCAGGGTGCCCCGAAATGCCCTTGCCCTCGCCGTCATGCGCCGAGGAGTCGCCCTCCAGCGCCTCGATGCGCGCACGCGCGGCCCCGTCGGCCCAGACGGCACGCACGCGGTCCTGCGGCGCCACGCCGTGCACCGACATCACCGCGCGGCCGCTCTCGTCCTCGACCCAGACGAAGCCACGGCGCAGCACGGCGTGCGGATCCAGCGCCTGCAGGCGATCCGCCTGCGCCGCGAGACGCGTCGACGCCAGGGCCATCGCCGCCTGCGTGGAGCGGCCCAGCCTGGCGGCGCGCTGTGCCAGCGCCTGGCCATGGGCGCGCACCTGCACGCCCAGCGCCGTGTGAAGCCGCGCCGCGAGAGCGCGCTGGCGCTCGTGCTGCGCCGCGACCGCCGCCACCGCCGGGCCCAGGCGCAAGGCGGCGGCATCCAGCCGCTGCGCCTGGCGGTCCAGTTGCCGGCGCAGCGCGCGTTGCAGCGCCAGCGCCTGCTGCTGCAGCGCCGCCGCGAGCTGCGCCTGCTCGGGCGCCGCGAGCTCCGCGGCGGCGGTCGGTGTGGGCGCGCGAAGGTCGGCCGCCAGGTCGGCCAGCGTCAGGTCCGACTCGTGTCCGACGCCGCAAACGACCGGCCGCGCGCAGGCCGCGACGGCGCGCACCACGCGCTCGTCGTTGAACGCCCAGAGGTCTTCCAGCGCGCCGCCGCCGCGCACCAGCAGCACCGCGTCGACCCCGGCCAGGCGTCCGGCGCGCGCCAGGGCCTCCACCAGCGCGGCCGGCGCCTGCTCGCCCTGCACGGGGCTGGCCACGAGGACCACCTCGACCTGCGGCGCGCGCCGGCGCAGCGCCGTCATCACGTCATGCCAGGCCGCGGCCTGCGGTGACGTGACGACCGCGAGGCGGTGCGGGTATGGCGGCAGCGGCCGCTTGCGTGCGGCGTCGAAGAGGCCCTGCGCCTGCAGGCGTGCACGCAGGCGCAGGAACTCCTCGTAGAGGGCTCCGGCGCCGAGCCGGCGCATGCCCTCGACGACGAGCTGCAACTCCCCGCGCGGCTCGTAGACGCCGATGCGCCCGCGCACTTCGACCTGCATGCCATCGGCCGGTGCGAAATCGAGCAGCGCCGCAGCGCGACGGAACATCGCGCAGCGCAGCAGCGCCGCAGCGCCGTCGGCATCCTTGAGCGAGAGATAGCAATGGCCGCTCGCGGCACGGCTGAAGCCCGAAATCTCGCCCCGCACCGCAAGCGCTCCGAGTCGTGCGGCCAGGGCATCGCCTGCCGCCAGCAGCAGTGCCGCAACGCCCCAGACCGGCCTCGCGCCGTTGCGATCGGAGGGCTCAAACACGGCGTTTCACCGGTGCGCGTCGGGCAGCGTCGTCCACAGCCCGCATGGATCGTGGCCGAAACGGGCGATCTCGCCTCAGCAGCCCCATGAGTTGTTGCAAATCGTTGAAAAAACGAGAGAAAACGGATATCCAGACGGCTGTCGAGAGGGCTTGCCGCAGCGCATGGGCGCGCCCGCTCCGCCTTCGAACGATTTGCCCACAGAGTTACCCACAGGATTCGACCCGTTTCGACCGGCACCGGGCGATAGCGCTTCCGGCACGCCGGCGTCTCGCGCGCGCGACGCCGAGGGTTGCAGGCGACGCCTGCCCGACCCGGTCACGGCAGAGGCATCGGACATAATGCGCCGGCTCTTCGTTGCGCCGGCCGCGCCCAGGCCATGCTGGTGCTGCGTACGGTCCGACTCCAACGCACAGGCACGCAAGACCTTGTTTTCCATCATACAAGCGGCCGGTTGGCCGATCTGGCCGCTGATCCTGTGCTCCGTGGTCGCGCTGGCTCTGATCATCGAGCGTCTGTTCAACCTGCGTCAAAGCCTGGTGGCACCGCCGCGCCTGCTCGACGAGGTGGTCGGCATCATGCGCCAGCAGCTCCCCTCGGCCGACGTGACCGCGAAGCTGGAGGCGAATTCGGTGCTGGGCGGCGTGCTCGCGGCCGGCATCCGCGCGGTGGCGGGCAACCCGCGCATCGACGAGGACGAACTGCGCCAGACCTTCGAGAACGCCGGCCGGCGCGCAGTGCACGGGCTCGAGCGCTACCTCAACACCCTCGGAACGATCGCCACCGCCGCGCCGCTGCTGGGCCTGCTGGGCACCGTGGTCGGCATGATCGAGATCTTCGGCTCGCAGGCGCCCACGGGCAACGCCGGCGCCAACCCGCAATTGCTGGCGCATGGCATTTCGGTGGCGCTCTACAACACCGCCTTCGGCCTCATCATCGCCATCCCGGCGCTGATGTTCTACCGCTACTTTCGCGGCCGCGTCGACGAATTCCAGCTCGGGCTGGAGATGGCCGCGGCGCAGCTGCTGCCGCAGCTGATGCGCTTTGCGGTGCGCGGCAAGCCCGGCAGCGCCTGAAGCCCCCGGTCCGAGGTCCACGAGAGCCATGCGTTTCGGTCGGCGCCGCCACGAGGAACCGGAGATCAACCTGATCCCGTTCATCGACGTCCTGCTGGTGGTGCTGATCTTCCTCATGCTGACGACGACGTACTCGCGCTTCACCGAGCTGCAGGTGAACCTGCCCGCGGCCAACAGCGAGCCGATGCGCGAGCGCCCGGGCGAGATCATCGTATCGGTCGCCGCCGACGGGCGCTACGCCGTCAACCACCAGCGCGTCGACGGACGCAGCGTCGAGCTGCTCGCGGCCGAACTGCGCAAGGCAGCAGGCCCCCAGGACGACGCCGTGATCATCATCTCGGCGGACGCCACCGCGGCGCACCAGTCGGTCATCAACGTGCTCGACGCCGCCCGGCGCGCCGGATTGCAGCGCCTGACCTTCGCAACGCAGACGGACGCCGGCGCCGCGCGTTGAACAGGGCGTCGAACAGGGCGTCGAACAGAGCGGGGAGCGCACGCAGCGCCCGCATGCGGACGGCGCCCTCTTCGATCCACCCTCCATCGAGATCCGCGCAGGCGATGATCGGCCCATGACCGCCTCGCGCGAGCGCCTGTTGCAGCAGTGGTTCCGGCCCCGACCGGGTCCGCTCGCGTGCGGATTGCGGCCGGCGGCGGCGCTCTACGGCGTCCTGCAAGGCCTCGACCGCCGCCGCCGCGAACGGCTCGCACGCCGACTGCCGCAGCCCGCGGTACCCGTCGTCGTCGTCGGCAACCTCGTCGTCGGCGGCGCCGGCAAGACGCCGACGACGATCGCGCTCGTGCAGTTGCTGCAGCAGGCCGGGTGGCACCCGGGAATCGTCTCGCGCGGCTACGGCCGTCGGGGCGGGGCGATCGTGGCGGTCGGTCCTGCGGCCGATCCGCGGCAGGTCGGCGACGAGCCGCTGCTGATCCAGCGCCGCACCGGCGCGCCGGTCTACGTCGGCCGCGACCGGCGACGCGCGGCCCTGGCGCTGCTGCAGCGCCATGCGGACGTGGACGTCATCGTCGCCGACGATGGCCTGCAGCACCGCCAGTTGCGCCGGGACGTCGAGGTCGTGGTCTTCGACGAACGCGGCCTGGGCAACGGCTGGCTCCTGCCCGCAGGCCCGCTGCGCGAGCGCTGCGCGCGCGCACCCGGGCCGCGCATGCTCGTGCTCTACAACCACGACCGCGCCAGCACCGCCTGGCCGGGTGCGAGCGCCCGCCGCCGCCTCGGCGACGCCGTGCCGCTCGCGGCCTGGCTCGCGGGCAGCCGCGAGGGCGCGCAGCCCTTGGCGGCACTGCGCGGACATCCGCTGCTGGCGCTGGCGGGAATCGCGGTACCCGAGCGCTTCTTCGCCGCGCTGCAGGCGCAGGGCCTGTCGATCGAGCGCCTGGCGCTGCCCGATCACCACGACTACGTCGGGCCGCCACCGTGGCCGCCGGGCACGCGCGAGATCGTCACCACCGAGAAGGACGCGGTGAAGCTGCAGCGTTTTGCCGCCGGCCAGGCGACGATCCGGGTCGTCGGACTAGACTTGCTGCTGCCGGACGATTTCAGCGCCGAGCTGCTCGAGCGTCTGGCCCGAGCCAGAGCCCGCGAAGCCCCATGAGCCTCGATCCTCGCCTCCTCACCTTGCTCGTCTGCCCGCTCTGCAAAGGGCCGCTCACGCTGCTGCGCGACGCCGAACAGTGCGCACGCGAGTTCGCCTGCCCGGCCGACCGGCTGGCCTTCCCGATCCGCGACGGCGTTCCCGTGATGCTCGAGAGCGAGGCGCGCGCACTCGCCGAGGACGAACTCGACGCACACAAGCCGCGCACGTGAGCTTCAGCGCGCTCATCCCCGCGCGATTGGCCTCGACCCGGCTGCCGCGCAAGCCATTGGCCGACATCGGCGGGCTGCCGATGGTCGTTCGCGTTGCGCGCCGCGCCGCGCTTTCGGGTGCGGCGCGCGTCGTCGTCGCCGCCGACGACGACGCCATCGTCGAGGCCTGCACGGCGCACGGCGTGCAGGCGCTGCTCACGCGCACCGACCACGCCAGCGGCAGCGACCGCCTCGCCGAGGCCTGCGTCGCGCTCGGCCTGGACGGGAACGATCTGGTCGTCAACGTCCAGGGCGACGAACCCCTGATCGATCCGGACTTGATCGCGCGCAGCGCCGCGCTGCTCGAGCAGCGTCGGGACTGCGTCATGGCCACCGCCGCGCATGCGATCGACGATCCTGCCGATTTCCGCAACCCGAATGTCGTCAAGCTCGTCATCGACGCGCAGGGCCGCGCGCTCTACTTCAGTCGCGCGCCGATTCCTCACTGGCGCGATGCGCCGTCGGCGAGCGCCCTGCCCGCCGTCACCGCGCCGCTTCGCCACATCGGTCTCTACGCCTATCGGGCCGGCTTCCTGCGCCGCTTCCCGTCACTGGCGCCGGCGCCCCTCGAGCGCATCGAAGCGCTCGAGCAGTTGCGCGTGCTCTGGCACGGCGAGCACATCGCGGTGCACCTGAGCGCGAGCGCGCCGGGCCCGGGGGTCGATACGCCCGAGGACCTCGAGCGCGTGCGCCGACTGCTCGCAGCCGATCGGCCGGGCGCTGCCGCGGCGTCAGCCTGACGCAGGACGCTGCGTGCTATTCTCGACCGCAGATCTCGACGGCCGCTGCTCGGTGACCTGCACACGCACTCGAACTCCGGGTCCGTAGAAGCGATCGCCGAGGCGCGCTCCTTCGCCGGTGCCGCCCGCGGCACCGATACGAATCCCGAATCCGGAGGAAGACATGAGACTCATCCTGTTGGGCCCGCCCGGGGCCGGCAAGGGCACGCAGGCCACGCAGATCTGCCAGAAGTACGGCATTCCGCAGATCTCCACGGGCGACATGCTTCGCGCCGCGGTCAAGGCCGGCACGCCGCTGGGTGTGGAGGCGAAGAAGGTGATGGACGCCGGCGGCCTGGTGAGCGACGACATCATCATCGGCCTCGTGAAGGAGCGCATCGCGCAGCCCGATTGCGCCAAGGGCTTTCTCTTCGACGGCTTCCCGCGCACCATCCCTCAGGCCGACGCCATGAAGACCGCTGGTGTGAAGCTGGACGCCGTGCTCGAGATCGACGTGCCCGACGAAGCCATCATCGAGCGCATGAGCGGACGCCGCGCGCACCTGCCCTCCGGTCGCACCTACCACGTCAAGTACAACCCGCCCAAAGTCGAGGGCCGGGACGACCTCACCGGCGAGCCGCTGGTGCAGCGCGACGACGACAAGGAAGAAACCGTGCGCAAGCGCCTTTCCGTCTACCAGCAGCAGACGCGCCCGCTGGTCGAGTACTACTCGGCCTGGGGCGCCTCCGGCGACGAACAGGCGCCGCGCTACGCGCGCATCGACGGCACCGGCAGCGTCGAGGAGATCACCGCGCGCGCCTTCGCGGCCCTGGGCTGAAGCCCTGCGCCTCGCGCTCGCGCTGCGGCCACCCTCGGGTGGCCGTTTCGCGCCGCGCCGGGCTCTTCACACGCGCAAAGCACCGATCGCAACCCCTCGAGGAGTATTCACCATGGAAATCGCAGGCAAGGTCTTCATCGTCACCGGCGGCGCCTCGGGCCTGGGCGAAGGAACGGCACGCATGCTCGCGGCCAATGGCGGCACGGTCGTCGTCGCCGACCTTCAGGTCGAGCGCGGCGAAGCGGTGGCCGGGGAAATCGGCGGCGCCTTCGTCAAGTGCGACGTCAGCAGCGAGGACGACGGCAAGGCCGTGGTCGCCAAAGCCACCAGCCTGGGCAAGCTGATGGGCCTGGTGAACTGCGCGGGCATCGGCCCGGCGATGAAGACCGTGGGCAAGGACGGCGCGCACACGCTGGCGCTCTTCACGAAGACCATCAACATCAACCTCATCGGCAGCTTCAACATGATCCGCCTGGCCGCCGAGGCGATGTGCAGGAACGAGCCCGAGGCCACCGGCGAACGCGGCGTGATGATCAGCACCGCCAGCGTGGCCGCCTACGACGGCCAGATCGGCCAGGCCGCCTACAGCGCCAGCAAGGGCGGCGTCGTCGGCATGACGCTGCCGATCGCGCGCGACCTCGCGCGCAACGGCATCCGCAACATGACCATCGCCCCCGGCATCTTCGGCACGCCGATGCTCTTCGGCATGCCCCAGGAAGTGCAGGACTCGCTGGCCGCCAGCGTGCCCTTCCCCAGCCGCCTGGGCCGCCCCGAGGACTACGCCAAGCTCGCCAGGCACATCATCGAGAACGACATGCTCAACGGCGAGGTGATCCGCTTGGACGGGGCGATCCGCATGGCGCCGAAGTGAGCCGGGGACTGCGCGCGGCCACGCCAGGCCGCGCGCGGCGACGGCAGGCTGGCAACTCGCAGCTTGCAGTGCATCGGGCCTGCGCAGGCCGGCGATGTCGACGCACTGCCCAAACCCTCAACGTACGACGGCCCGCCCTTCTCGCGAAGGGACGGGCCGTTTCGCTGATCGGCGAAGCCCTGAGGGTCAGGGCTTCGCCTCGACCAGGGTCAGAAGTCGTAGCTCAGCCTTGCCTGGAAGGTGCGACCCAGCGGGTTGAAGTAGCGGTAGTCGAAGCCCAGCATGTGTCCGCCGTTGGCGCGCAGGGAGAGCGGCGGCGCCTTGTTGAACAGGTTCCTCACCCCGAACGAAACCTTGAGCGCCTTGTTGACGTGGTACTCGCTCTGCCAGTCGACGGTATAGAAGTCGCTGATCTTCAGGCGAATCTCGCGATCGTCACCGTTATAACTCCCGTCCGCATCCTTGCCGTACACATCGCCCGGGAAATCCTTGTATCCAGACTGGAAGTTGAGGTTCAGCGTGTGCGCCCAGGACCCTTGGGTCAGAGTATTCGCCAACGTACCCTTCCAACGGAAGGTCTGGCTGCCGATCGCCGGATTGTTGTCGGCGATGGTGGTGTAGTACTCCTGTCCCGGAACCAGCTGGAAGGTATCACGGATCATGTATGTCAGCCGGAGATTCGACGTGAGCTTGCCGAGGCCGGTCGCAAAGTTCCCGGTGACGTCGATGTCCACACCGGTGCTGAACGACTTACCCAGGTTCGTTGTGCTGGCGTTGTACGCGAGCAATTTCTGGCCGGAGACCGGATCCGTATACACCAACCAAAGGTCAGGATACTTGTAGACGTTGTCGAAGGCCTCGTTCTCGTCCACCGAACCGAAGGTCTTGTCGATTCCCACCCACCACAGGTCGGCACCGAACGAGAACGTCGGCGTCGGCTCGAGGCGGAATCCGATCGTCGCCTGCTTCGACTCCTCGGGCTTGAGCTGCGAATTGCCACCGGTGAAGACGTTGTACTGCAGCGCACTGGGTTGGCAGTTGGCTCCCAGGCTGGCCGCCATCTGCGCCATTTCGGCCGTGCAGGCGTAGGGCTTTGCGGTCACGCCGAAATCCTGCAGGGGACGATCGAGCTGGCGCAGCGTCGGTGCGCGGAAACCGGTGCCAATCGAACCGCGCAGCATGAATGCTGAGGTCGGCTGGTAACGGAACGACACCTTGCCGTTGACGGCACTGTCGATGTCCCGGTAGTCGTCATAGCGGATGCCGGCGGTCAATTCAAACTGCTTGGTGAATGGCATCACCATTTCTGCGAAGACGCCAGCCGCCTTGCGCGTGGCCGAATACGGCACTGCCGCCTGGGCATCGCCGAAGCGCGAGTCATCGCCGTTCGGACCGCCCAATCCCTGCGCAGTCAGGCTGGGCGAGGAACTCAACTTGTCCTCGACGTAGCTTGCCCCGATGGCCAGCGCCGCGTTGCCTCCGCCAAGCTTGAAGAGGTCTCGCGAGGCGCGGGCGTCAAGCGAGGTCAACTTGCTGATCTCGGTGTCGTAGATGCCGCCGACCATGATCTTGCTGGCCGCATCCAGTGCCGCCTGCGATTGGTTGCCGGGCAAAACGAACGGATTCCAGATGCCGCTGCGCAACAGCGCTCCGAAGGCGCGGCCATAGGGGTAGCCCCTGTTGCTCTCTTCGACCTTGGATCGCTGGTGGCCCAGACTCAGGCTGTAGTCCCAGCCGCCGATCATGCCGTCCAGACCGAGCCAGACTGCCCGGGTATCACGCTCGTACTCGGTATCGCGATTGCCGAGATCATAGGCACGGTAGTACACCGTGGCCGGCCCGGTTCCCGTATACCCGACCATCGAGAGGTAGCTGCCGAAAGGCCCCGCCGGATCGACGAGCACCTGCCCCGGGGCAGGCGCAATCTTCCCGCTGGACATGGTCTTGCCGAGCAGGACGTCGAGCGACAGCGTGTGGTTGTCGCCCAGCTTCTTCTGCAGCGAACCGAAGAGATTGGTGCGATCCCGGTCCGGGAAGGCTTCAACGGTGCTGGCGTAATCGAACACGCAGGTCGGGCCGTCCTGCACGTGCATCGGTGCGCACTCTCCGTTCTCGACGAGATACGCGTTGCGAAGCTGTCCCGCGACGAGGACGTTACCGGGAATCCCGCTGGCCGAACCATTGAACCATTCGTATTGCTTGCCCTCGTACGTCAGGTTGATGATCCCTGTCTTCGAGAAGCTCCGCTGATTGGCACGCAAGGCCTTGCGCCTGTCGACGGAAAGGCCAATGGTTGCATTGAAACCGTCGGCATCCAAGTCCCCGAAGCCTTTGGAGACGTGTGCGTTGTACTCTTCGCCACCCGACTTCTGGGGCTTGCTCGCAGAAATCGTGACGTTGCCGTCACGAGAATTGCGCTTGGTGATGAAGTTGACGACGCCGGCCACGGCATCCGACCCATAGAGAGCTGACGCCCCATCGGTCAGAACCTCAACCCGTTCGACGATCGAGAGGGGAATCATGTTCAGGTCGACCGCACCCCCGGCTTCTCCGATCAGACGCCTGCCGTTGAGCAGCACGAGCGTGCGATCACCACCGAGGTTGTGCAGCGAGACGACCGACAACCCGCCGCCGCCGCCGCCGATGGTGTCGGCCTCGGCCACGTCGCCCTGCACGACCGCGAGCTTGTTCATCAGTTCGACCACGGATGACACACCGCTGCGTTCGATTTCGTCGCGCTTGATGACTTGCACGGGCAACGCCGTCTCGGCATCGATGCGCTTGATCGCCGAACCGGTGATCTCGATGCGCTGCGCGTCCTGCGCCATTGCCGGCAAGGTCGCGAGGGCGACGCTGCCGCCGAAGGCCAGCATCAGGCCGCGGCTCAATAGGGTTGGTCTGAACATTGAGTCTGCTCCTCACAATGGTTGAACAAGTTCTCCCGGCTCCGGGCATCGTGTGCGCAGCGTGAGCCATGCTCTCGCGGACGATCCGGAACACGCCGCCCGATTCTCGGTGCCGTGTCCGCGCGGTCCGACAGGGGGAAACCTATGTCACCTCAGGACGGCTCGCCACCGGGCGGAGCGGCGGGCACAATGCTCAGAAACATTTCTTTGTATTTCAACAACTTAGGGAAATCTGACAGTACGTGACCTGAGATTCCGAGAGGACGCCGCACCCGCCTGACCGAGGGGTCTGGGTTGGCAATTTGCAACACATCGGGCGCCCTTCCCGGGCCAGGGCATGCGCAAGGACCAGGGCGCCGCCGCGAGGCGCTCCGCTTCCTTCCTGCGCGGTACCGCCTCAGGCTGGGGTCACCACGCCTCGAAGCCGCGGCACCGCGGCCAGAAGTGCACGCGTGTATGCGGTCGTCGGCGCACCCAGCACCTGGTCGACTTCGCCCTGCTCTTCGATGCGCCCGGCGCGCATCACGGCGACGCGGTCGGCGATGTACTCGACGACGCCGATGTTGTGCGTGATGAAGAGGTAGGACACGCCCAGTTCGCGCTGCAGTTCGCGCAGCAGGTTGAGGATCTGCGCCTGCACCGAGACGTCCAGCGCCGAGGTCGGCTCGTCGCAGACGATGAGTTGCGGCTGCACCGCCAGGGCGCGGGCGATGGCGATGCGCTGGCGCTGGCCGCCCGAGAACTCATGCGGGAAGCGCTCCAGCGCATCGCGGCGCAGACCGACGCGCTCGACCAGCGCCTCGATGCGGGCCCGCCGCTCGTCGGCCGCGAGTCCGGGCTGCAGCGCCGCCAGCCCCTCCTCCAGCACCTCGAGCACGCGCATGCGCGGGTTCAGCGAGGCGAACGGGTCCTGGAAGATGATCTGGACGCGGCCGCGCGCGGCATGGAGATCTGCGCCCTGGAGTTCCAGGAGATTGCGGCCCTCCAGCAGCGCCCGTCCTTCGACGCGCGCGATGCGCCGCAGCAGTTGCACGATCGCCTTGCCGGTGGTCGTCTTGCCGCAGCCGGACTCGCCCACCAGGGCCAGCGTCTGCGCACGCTCGACCTCGAAGGACACGCCCTGGACGGCGTCGAAGCTGCCCGCGCGCCGCTGCAGCAGGCCGCCGCCTCGCACGGGAAAGCGCACCCAGAGATCGCGCACCTGCAGCAAGGGCGTCTTCGTGGCCGCCGCCGCAGCAGGACGCGCGGCGGTCGTGGCCGCGGGATCGTCCGCCGCCGACGCGCTGGGCGCGGCGGCCGCCTGGGTGCGGGGCCCGGCATCCGGCGTGTAGAGCAGGCAGCGCACCTCATGGCCCGCGCCGACGGTCACCAGCTCCGGCAGCGTGCTCGCGCAATGCGGCATGACCTGCGCGCAGCGTGGCGCGAAACGGCAGCCGGCGAAGTCCTGCGACAGCGCCGGCACGGTGCCGGGAATGGCTTCCAGCGTCTGCTGACGCCGGTCCGCACCCGGCAGCGCCCGCAACAGGGCCGCCGCGTAAGGATGGCGCGGCGCGCGGAAGAACTCGGCCGCAGGCGCAAGCTCGACGATCTGCCCGGCATACATCAGCGCCACGCGATGCGCCATGCCCGAGACCACCGCGAGGTCGTGCGTGATGAGCAGCAGGCCCATGCGCTGCTGGCGCTGCAAGTCCTTCAGCAGCTCCAGGATCTGCGCCTGGATGCTTACGTCCAGTGCCGTCGTCGGCTCGTCGGCGACGAGGAAATCGGGCTCGGCCGCGAGCGCGATGGCGATCATCACGCGCTGCTTCTGCCCGCCGCTCATGCGAAATGGGTAGTCGTCGATGCGCCGCTCGGGCTCGGGAATGCCCACACGCCCCAGCCACTCGATGGCCTTGGCGCGTGCCGCCGCGCCGCGCAGTTCGGTGTGCGCCTCGATCGCCTCGACGATCTGCTCGCCCACGCGCATGACCGGGTTGAGGCTGGTCGAGGGCTCCTGGAAGATCATGCCGATGCGGCCGCCGCGCACGGCGCGCATGCGCGCTTCGGGCAGGTCCAGCAAGTCCTGCTCGTCCAGCAGCACGCGCCCGGCGGACACGCGGCCGTTCTCGGGCAGCAGGCGCATGAGCGCCAGCGCCGTCATGCTCTTGCCGCAGCCGCTCTCCCCCACCAGCGCGAAGGTCTCGCCGCGTTCGATCGTCAGGCGCAGGGCGTCGATGGCGCGCACGATCGCGCTGTCGGTGTCGAGCTCGACGCGCAGGTCGGCGATGGTGATCATGCGCGGCCTCCGCTCGCGGACCTGGCGCCCCGCCGCACCCTCGCCCTGAAGCTGCGCGCGCGCGGGTCGAAGGCGTCGCGCACGCCGTCGGCGAAGAGGTTGGCGGCCAGCACCAGCGTCACCATGAAGACGAAGGCGGAGGCGAAGGACCACCACACGACGGGGTCGCGGCTCATCTCGCTGCGCGCGAGGTTGATCATGCCGCCGAAGCTGTTCATCGACGGATCGACGCCGACGCCGACGTAGCTCAGCACCGCCTCGTAGAGGATCAGCGCCGAGAACTCGAGCACGGTGACGATGAGCATCAGGTGCGCGACGTTGGGGAAGATGTGGCGCAGCATGATGCGGGTGCTGCTGACGCCGAAGGCCTGCGCGGCCTGCACGTAGTCGAGTTCGCGCAGCTTGAGCGTCTCGCCGCGCAGGAGCCGGCACAGCCCGGCCCAGCCGGTGAGCCCGAGCACCGCGCAAAGCAGGAAGAGCTTGAGGTCGGCGCGCTCGGCGCCGGTCTCGAACAGTTCCGGGTGCTTGTCGAGGAAGACCTGCACCATGAGCACGCAGGCGGCGATGAGCAGCACGTTGGGGATCGACGACAGCACGGTGTAGACGTACTGGATGATCTCGTCGGCCCAGCCCTTGAGGTAGCCGGCGACGATGCCCAGCACCACCGCCAGCGGCAGCGTGGCGATGGTGGCCAGCGTGCCGATGACGAAGGCGGTGCGGATGCTCTTGAGCGACTGGTAGAGCACGTCGTTGCCGGTGGTGTCGGTGCCCATCACGTGGTAGGGGCCCGAGAGCGCCGAGACGACGCCGATGAGCGCGCCCAGCGCCAGCACTGTGGCGATCGCCACGTGCCAGGGCACGGCGCTGCGGCACTGCAGGATCTCGCGCGCGCATGCGGCCAGCGCCTGCCGCCGCAGCGCCGCGAGCAACGCCACCAGCCCGGCCGCGGCCAGCAGCGCCAGCATCAGGCCGAGCACCAATCCCTTGCCGCCGCGCGTGAGCACGTCGGACAGCCACTGCGTGGCGGGATCCTCGAGGTGCGCACCGCCGAACTGCAGCCGGGGCGCGACGCGCTCGACACGGCCGTCGACCACCAGCGATTCGCGCGTGAAGCTGACCGTCGCCAGCGGCGTCGAGTACGTCGCCTCGCGCGCGTCGACGAGATCGGCCAGCCAGGCATCGAGCAGCGAGCGCGTGCGCGCGTCGTAGGCCGCTGCCGTCGTGCCGGGCGCCTGCGGCAGCAGCGGGCGGTAGTGCACGCTGTCCAGCAGCGACACGCCCAGGCACAGCAGCAGGACGATGCTGGAGGCCAGCGAAGGCGCGTCCATGAAGACCTTGCGCCAGCTCGCGCGCAGGTTCGGGCGCCGCCAGGCGAAGACGACGTAGGCGAGCAGCGCCGCGGCGAGCAGCCAGATCGCGCCGTCGGTCCAGAGCAGGACGAACTTGGGCATGGTGCTTCAGCCCTCCAGCCGCACGCGCGGGTCGGCCCAGGTGTAGGCGACGTCGATGAGCACGTAGGTCGCGATGTAGAGCAGCGAGCCGATGAAGACCATGGTGCGCACGATGGCGAAGTCCTGCTTGCCGATGGCCTCGATGACGTAGGCGCCCAGGCCCGGCAGGCCGAAGAAGCTCTCGAAGACCAGGCTGCCGAGGAAGACGTAGGGCAGATAGCCGCCGGCGCTGGTGATGATGGGGATGAGCGCATTGCGCAGCACGTGGCGCCAGAGCACGGCCTGCTCGGACAAGCCCTTGGCGCGCGCCGTGCGCACGTAGTCCTTGCTCGTCTCCTCGAGGAACATGGCGCGGTACAGGCGCGCCTCGCCGCCCACGCGCGAGATGAGCGAGAGCAGGATGGGCAGCACGAGGAACTTGATCGCGTCCAGCCCCGGCGCGTAGCCCGAGATCGGCGCCAGCTTGAGCACGCGCGAGAACAGGAACTGGCCGACGATGATGTAGAAGAGGCTGGAGATGGAGAGCATCAGCACGCAGGTGACGACGCCCCAGAAGTCCAGCCTCGAGTTGCGGAACATCACCAGCAGCAGCGCGAAGGCGGTGCTCGCCAGCACCTGCAGGATGAAGAGCGGCAGCGCCATCTGCAGGCTCACCCACATGCGCGAGGCGACCTCGTGGCCGATGTCGCCCGCCGATTCGCCGTCGGCGCGGCCGAATCGCAGCGCGAAGAGCGAGACCGAGCGCTCCCAGAAGATGGTGTCGGTGAGCTTGTCCGCACCCTGCGCCCGTGCGTTGAAGTACAGCGGCTTGTCGTAGCCGCGTTCGACCTTCCACTTCTCGATCGCCTGCTGCGTGACGCGCTTGCCGCCCAGGTTCAGGCGCGCCATGTCGTCGGGCGTGTTGACGGTGAAGAAGAGGAAGAAGGTCGCCAGGTTCACGCCCAGCAGCACGAGCAGGCCGTAGAGGCTGCGCCGCAGCAGATAGCCGATCATCGCGCCGCCTCCGCGGCCAGCACTTCGCCGCGTCCGGTGGTGCGCTCGCGCAGCCTCAGCGTGCGCCGCGCCAGCGCCAGCAGCAGCAGCAGCAGCGCCGCAATCACGCCCAGCGGCCACCAGACCGGGCGGTTCCACGCCGCGAGTGCCGCAACCCGATCGGCCGCATCCAGCCGCAGGTAGCGGCCCTGGTCACGGATCATGATCACCGGGTGGTAGTTGTGCACCCAGCGCTGCGCCGCCCCCGCACTCCAGGGAAAGAAGCCGAAGCTCCAGGGCGCATCCTCGCGCGCGATCCGCACCAGGTCGTCGATCAGCGCCTGCTTCTCGGGGCCGTCGTCGTAGAGCTTCATCTTCTCGAACAGGCGGTCGAACTCGGGGTTCTCGTAGTTGGCGGTGTTCTCGCCGTCGTGCTTGGTCTTGCCGGCCAGGCTCTGCAGCAGGAAGAGGAAGTTCTCGGCGTCCGGATAGTCGGCCAGCCAGCCGAGCCAGAAGACCTGGTAGGTCCCCTTGCGCACCTTGTCCTGGAACTGGTTGTTGTCGGTGGCGCGGATCTCGAGCTGGATGCCGAGCTTGGCGAACTGGCGCACCATCCAGTCCAGCTTGGGCCGGTTGCCCGGCGTGGGCGCGGCGTAGTAGTCGTAATTGATGACCAGCGGCTGCCCGGTCTTCGCATCGCGGCCGCCGGGGTAGCCGGCCTCGACCATGAGCTGCTTCGCGTCCTCGATCGGCCGGCGCACGGCCTTGCCGTCCTTCCAGACGTGGGTGATCGGGTTCATGCCCTCGCGCGTGCCCTCGCGCGAGCCGAAGATGCCCGGCGGCAGCGGGCTCATCGCCGTCTGCCCGCCCTCCTTGGGGAAGATGCGCGACCACTCGTCCCAGTCGATGGCGATCGAGATCGCCTGGCGCAGCTTGCGGTTGCGGATGTGCTGCTGCGGGTCGGCGCTGGCACCGATCACCGGATCGAGCATGTTGAAGCCGATGAAGTAGCTGCCGACGTCGGTGCCGCGGCTCAGGCGAAAGCCCTTCTCGGTGTACTCGCGCCGCACGTCTTCGCTGTCCTGCATGCCAACGAGGTAAGGCATGCCGGTGTCGGTGCGCTCGAAGACCTCGACGTCGTAGTAGCCCTGGCGGAACTTGTTCTGCCGCGGCACGCCCTCGCGCTCGATGGTGAAGACCATGCGGTCGATGAAGGGCATGGTCTTGCCGCAGTCGGCGAGCAGCCCCGCCTCGCGGTCGCCGGGCATGCCCTCGCAGGGATAGGGCTCGCCGCGGTAGTTGGGATTGCGCACCAGAACGTGGCGGCGATCCTGCTGGAACTCGGCCATCATGTAGGCGCCCGTGCCCACCGGCCAGCGGTCCAGCGACAAGCCCGCGGCGACCATGCCCGGCTGCGCGTAGAAGGCATCGGCTTCCCAGGGCACCGGCGAGAGGAAGGTCATCTGCATCCAGTAGCTCCACTGCGGGTACTTGCCCTTGATGCGGATGCGCAGCAGGTGCTTCTCCGGGGCACTGGCGCCGGCCAGCGGCCAGCGGCGGAAGTCGAGAAAGGGCTTGTCCAGGCTCGCCGGGTCGGCGCCTGCACGCAGCTTGGCGTCCTCGGCGCGGATGAGCTTGCCGTACTCGGCCAGGCCGACGACGTACTGCGCGAATGTCGAGAAGATCGGCGTCGTGATGCGCGTCGTCGCCTGGCGCTTGAGCGCGTAGACGAAATCCTCGGCGACCAGTTCGCGCGTACCCTGGTGCTCAAATTCCAGCGGTGAGCGCCGCGCGCCCAGCTCGCCGGGCTTCATGTGGTGGTAGATGTAGGCGCCCTGCGCGTCCTTGGCGAAGGCCGGATGCGGCTGGAAGAGGATGCCGGGCTTGATCGGCACGTCGTACACGCTCTCGGCGACAAGCTCGCCGGGCGCATCGTCGGGCAGCGGCTTGCCGTCCTTGTCCAGGTAGTGCGGCTTGACGACCGCGGCCGCGGACTTCGGCACCAGCTCGTAGGGCCGCTTCAGGTAGTGGTATCCATAGAGCGGCTCGTAGATCTGGTAGGTGTACGGCGTGTCGTTGCTCCAGTACGAGGCCACCGGATCCAGATGCCGCGGCGAGGCCTCGAGCACGGCGGAGTACAAGGTGTTCGTCGCCGCCTCGCCGTCGGGCCAGGGGTTGTTGTTGCAGCCCGCGAGCAGCAGCGCACCCAGGCTAAGCCAGGAGGCAATGCAAACCCAGGGTCGGATGCTCCGCAAGCGCAACAGGATTCGGGCTCCGCGCATGCGGTCTCCTCGTGCTGACCCGGCCCGCGGGTCAGCGACGGCTCATGACAGCCGGCCACCCCGGGGGACGCGGGGGCGGATTGTAGGCACGCGCCGCGTCCGGCCCGGCGCCGCTGGACACCTACCAGCCGATCAAGGCAGCGCGCCCCTGAACCGCCAGCGTCACGCGGCGTCCGAGCGGCAGGCTGACCTTGGTCGGCACGTGGCCGAAAGGCAATCCGGTCAGCACCGGAATCTTCACGTGCGCGCGCACGCGCTCGAGCATCGTGGCGACGCGGTAGCCGCGATCCTGCGGCGATGGCGTCCAGCCCCCGAGGTCCCCCACCAGCAATGCGCGCTGCGTGGCCAGAACACCGCTTTGCGCGAGCTGCAGCAGCATGCGCTCGACGCGGTAGGGGTGCTCATGGATGTCCTCGATGAAGAGCAAGCCGCCGCGGACGCGCGCCGGCCGCGGGAAGTGCGGCGTCCCGAGCAGCGAGCACAGCATCGTCAGGTTGCCGCCCCACAGCGGCCCCTTCAGCAGCAGGCCGTCCAAGCCCGGCACGGTGCGAAAGCCCACGGCCTCCAACTCGCCGCGCATCGCCTCGCCGAAGCAGTCGGCCGTCACCTCGTCGACACCGCCTTCCTCCGCCGGGCGCCCGAAGTCGGGCAGCGCCATCGGTCCGGCCCAGCTCGAGGCGCCGGTGTGCGCCCACAGCGCGAGCTGCAGCGCGGTGAAGTCGCTGTGCCCGACCCAGCGCGTACCGCGTTCGACGGCGCGCGCCAGACGCGGCCAGTCGATCGCATCGAGCAGCGGCGTGAGGCCGTAGCCTCCGCGCGTGGCCATGGCCACGCCGGGCGCCTCCCGTGCCACGCGGTGCAGGGCCTGCAGCCGCGTCGCGTCGTCGCCGGCAAAGCGCTGCAGGCGCGCCTGCGCCGCATCGTCGACGCGCACCGTGAAGCCCATGGCCTGCAGGCGCCGCACGGCAAGGCGCAGCGAAGACGCGCGCGCAACGGCACCCGAGGGGCTGAAGAGCGTCAAGGTGTTCATCGATCCTCGGGGAAGTCGTGCAATTCGGTGGCCTCCCCGGTCGGGATCGGCGCGCTTGGCACCGGCGCGACGTCCGCCACCTCGGCCTCCGCCACATCCACCTCGCCCCTTTGCTCGGCGCGCTGCTGCGCGCGACGCTCGGCGAAGAAGCGGCGCAGCAGCGCCGCGGCATCGTCCGCCATCACGCCGCCGCGCACGGCCGTGTGATGGTTGAGCCTGGCCTGCGCGAACAAGTCGACCACGGAACCCGCGGCACCGGTCTTCGGGTCCGGCGCGCCGAACACCACGCGCCGAAAGCGCGCGTGCATCAGCGCCATCGCGCACATCGCGCAGGGCTCGAGCGTCACGTAGAGCTCGCACTCGGGCAGGCGGTAGTTCTCGAGCAGGGTCGCCGCATGGCGCAGCGCGACGATCTCGGCATGCGCGGTCGGGTCGTGCGTGGTGATGGGCCGGTTGTAGCCGGTGGCCACCACCTGCATGCCGGCCTCGCTGCGCCGCACGATGACGGCGCCCACCGGCACCTCGCCCACCAGCCAGGCGTTGTGCGCCTGGTCCAGCGCCAGGCGCATTCCGCGTTCGTCGAAAGGGTCTTCGATCATCCGGTCCGCGCTCGCATCCGCAGGTCGGCATTGTGCCCGCGACGCACGCGGCGGCGCGAACCCGATCTGCCGCTACCCACCCGGCGCCACGGAGCCGCTCGGGACCGGCGCAAACCCGCCTAGCATTGGCGCGCCGCGGCCGACCCCGGCACCGCCAGCGACCCATGCCTCTCCTGCAAGCCACCGCCCTCGCACGCTCGTTCGGCTCCACGCGCGCGCTCGTCGATCTCTCGCTGGAAATCGAGCGCGGCGAGATCGTCGCGCTGATGGGTGCCAACGGCGCCGGCAAGTCGACCTTCGTCAAGATCCTCTCCGGCGTGCTCGCGCCCGACGCCGGCAGCATCCGCTTCATGGGCAGGCCCTATGCGCCGCGCACGCCGGCCGAGGCGAGTGCTGCGGGCGTGGTCACCGTGCACCAGTCGACCGACCTGGTCGGCATCCCCGGGCTGACGGTGGCCGATGCGCTTCTGCTCGAGCGCTTTGCCGACCGCAGCCAGCCATTCCTCGTCTCGCGGCGCGGCATCCGCGCGCAGGCGCAGGCGATGCTGCAGCACGCCGGCTTCGAGCTGCCGCTGGAGCGGGACTTCGCCGATCTCGCCGCCGCCGACCGCCAGCTGGTGGCGATCGCACGCGCGCTGGCCAAACGCGCCGAGCTGCTGCTCCTCGACGAACCGACGGCCAGCCTCTCGGGCGCCGAGTCGCAGCGCCTGTACGCGACGCTGCTGGATCTCAAGCGCCGCGGCATCGCCGTGCTCTACATCTCGCACCGCACCGCGGACCTGCAGGCGCTGGCCGACCGCGTCGTCGTGCTGCGCGGCGGGCGCGCGGTCGCCGGTTTCGCGCGGCCGGTGGACTTCACCCAGGCGATCGAGACGATGATCGGCCGCCCGCTCACCTCGGCGCGACCCGGCGCGCGGCAGCCGCGTGGCGAGCCGGTGCTGCGCCTGCGGGACGCGCGCCTGCTGCCGGCGAGCCCACCCTTCGATCTCGAGCTGCACCGCGGCGCGGTCGTCGCCATCACCGGCGTGCTCGGCGCCGGCAAGAGCCGCCTGCTGCACGCGCTCTACGGCTGCACGCGTCTTGCCGCCGGCACGATGCAGCTCGACGGCAAACCCTATGCGCCGACGAGCCCGGCGCAGGCCTTGGCGGCCGGCGTCTGCATGGCCGGCGAGGACCGCCATCGCTCCTCGCTGATGCCGCGCGACTGGCCCGGGGAGAGCGTCGCCGAGACGATCGCGCTGCCGCACCTGGCGCGCTGGTTCCCGCGCGGCTTCGTGCGCCGTGCCTTCGAGAACGCAAAGGCGCAGGCGGCCATCGAGCGCCTGTCGATCCGCGCCGCGGGGCCCACGGCCTCGGTGTGGACGCTCTCCGGCGGCAACCAGCAGAAGGTGGTGCTCGGCCGCTGGGAGGCCGAGCCGGCCAAGGTGCTGCTGCTGGACGAGCCCTTCCAGGGCGTGGACGTGGGCGCGCGCCAGGACCTCATCGAGGCCATCCGCGCGCGCAGCGACTGCGCCACGCTCATCGCCACCTCCGACCCCGAGGAGGCGATCGAGGTCGCCGACCGCGTGCTGGTGATGGACCATCATGCCCTGCGCACACCCGAGGCGCATCGCGCCGAGGACCCGGAACCGGCGCTGGACGAGAACCGATGACGAACGCCAAGCCCATGTCCAACCGAGCCGCGCCCGACGTGCGCGAAGGCCTGCGCAAGAGCGCGGTGTTCGTGCTGCTGGCGCTGATGATTCTGGGCTTCGCCCTCGCGCAGCCGGCCTTCATCCAGATCGACAACCTGATGAGCATCCTGCAGGCGGTGGCGGTGGTGGCCATCCTGGGTGCGGGCGTCACGTTGACGCTGGCCGTGGGCGGCTTCGACCTGTCCATCGGCGCCGTCGCCGCCTCCAGCGTGATGGCCGCGAGCTACGCCATGATCGTGTGGCAGCTCGGCGCCTTCTGGACCGTGCTGCTGGTGCTGCTGCTGGGCGCCTGCGTGGGGCTGCTGAACGCGCTGCTCATCGTGCGCCTGAAGGTGCCGGACCTGCTCGCCACACTGGCGATGATGTTCCTGCTCAGCGGCCTGCAGCTCATCCCCACCGGCGGGCGCTCGATCGCCAGCGGCCTGATCCTGCCCGACGGCTCGACCGCGCCCGGGCGCTACGACCCGGCCTTCCTGCTCATCGGCCGCTCGACGCTCTTCGACGTCGTGCCGCTGCCCGTCGCCATCCTCGTCGCGGTGGCCCTCGTGCTGCACCTGCTCACCGAGCGCACGCGCTTCGGGCGCCTGCTCTTCGCCACCGGCGGCAACGAGCTGGCGACGCGGCTCGCCGGCGGTCCGACCGAGAGGCTGCGGACCTGGGCCTACGTGATGTCCGGGACGCTCGCCTCGCTGGGCGGCATCGTGGTCGCCGCGCGCGTGGGCCGCGGCGACGTATCCTCCGGCGCCTCGCTGCTGATGGACTCGGTGGCCGCGGCGCTCATCGGCTTCGCCGTGCTCGGCCTGCGCCGGCCCAACGTGCTGGGCGCGGTCGTCGGCGCGGTCTTCGTCGGCGTGCTGCTCAACGGCCTGACCATGCTCAACGCGCCCTACTACACGCAGGACTTCGTCAAGGGCGCGGTGCTCGTCGGCGCGCTCGCGCTGACCTACGGCATCGCGCGCACGCGTTCCTGAGCCCGTCTTCGAGCGCCTTGCCTGCCCGCTTCGTCCACCCCCGCTCCACCCCCAACGACCCCGAGGAGAACGACCATGATCCGCTTCACCCGACCCCTTCTTGCCGCCGCGGCGGCGGCCACGCTGGCGCTTGCCGGCCCCGCGCAGGCCCAGGGCCTGAAGGGCGCGCCCGCCCCCTTCGACAAGGGGGGCGTGAAGATCGCCGCCGTCAGCTTCCTGGGCGCGGGCGACTGGCTGCAGGCCTTCGAGGCGGGCGTCAAGCGCCAGGCCGATGCGCTGGGCGTCAAGCTCACGCTGGCGCAGGCGCGCAACGACAACGACACGCAGCGCAACCTCATCCAGCAGGCGATCAACCTGCGCGTGGACGGCATCATCATCAACAACGGCCGTCCGGAAGTGCTGAAGGACATCGCGCAGAAGGCGCTGGACGCGGGCATCAAGGTCGTCGCCTACGACGTCAACCTCGACAACCCGAAGATCCCGCAGATCGAGCAGAGCGACGCCGACATGGCGCGCCTCGTGCTCGAGCAGGCGATCAAGGACAAGGGCAAGGGTTTCACCGGCGGTGCCGTCTACGTCGCCGGCTTCGCGCCCCTGGACCGCCGCTACGCGGTGTGGAAGGAATTCGTCGGCAAGCACGGCCTGAAGGAGAAGGCGGTGTGGGGCGTCGTCAACGACACCGTCCCCGCCTCGGTCGCCGACCAGACCAAGGCCGTGCTGCGCGCCAACCCCGACATCTCGGTCGTCTTCACCCCCTGGGACGAGTTCGCCAAGGGCGTGAAGCTGGCGATCGACGAACTCGGCGCGTCGAAGCGGGTGAAGATCTACGGCGTCGACATCTCCACCGCCGACATCCAGCTCATGACCGAGCCCGACAGCGCGTGGGTGGCGACGGCGGCGACCAACGCCGCCGTGGTCGGCGAGGTCTCGGTGCGCGCCGTCTCGCTGGCCATCGCCGGCCAGTTCCCGGGCCGCGCGGTGATGCTGCAACCCACGCTCGTGACGCGCGACGACCTGCTGAAGAACAAGATCGCGACGATCGAGGACCTGCAGAAGAAGTTCCCGGCGTTCCTGAAGAGCGACGCGGCGACGGCGGCCTGGATCCCGGTCGTCAACAAGTAGGACGCCTTCGCCCGCCCCGACCCGGAGATGGCCATGAACCTGCGCACTCCCGACCACGCCCGCAACATGAAGCTGATCGGCCACTCCGACATCGGCGGACGCGGCGACGGGCTGCAGCTCATGGTGCACCGGGGCCACGCCTACGTCGGCCACCCCTGGTCGCAGGGCTTTTCCATCGTCGACGTGCGCGATCCGCGCCGCCCCGGCGCCGTCACCTACGTGCCCGCGCCGCCCAACACCTGGAACATCCACCTGCAGGCGCACGATGACCTGCTGCTGGTCATCGACGCGCTGGACCTCTTCGCCGGCGTGCAGGCCTTCTCCGACGAGCGTGCCTACTACACGCGCTCGATGGCCGAGTCGGTGGGCGGCGCCGCGCGCACGCGCGCCTGGAGCGCGGGCATGACGGTCTACGACATCAGTGCGCCGACCAGGCCGCGGCGCATCGGGCAGCTCGAGGTCGAGGGCGTGGGCCTGCACCGCATCTGGTACGTCGGCGGCCGCTGGGCCTACGCCTCGGCGCTGCTGGACGGCTTCACCGACTACATCTTCGTCACCATCGACATGGCGGATCCGTCGCGGCCGCAACTCGCCGGCCGCTGGTGGCTGCCGGGCATGAACCGCGCCGCCGGCGAGGTGCCTCAGGCGCCGCCCGGCCGGCGCTGGGCGCTGCACCACGCGCTGGTGGCCAGCGACACCGCCTACGCCTGCTGGCGCGACGGCGGCCTCACGCTGCTGGACGTCGCCGACCGCAGCGCGCCGCGGCTCATCCGCCACCACAACTGGTGCCCGCCCTATGGCGGCGGCACGCATTCGGCGCTGCCGCTGGTCGAGCGCGGCCTGCTCGTGGTCGCCGACGAAGCCGTGCTCGACGAGGAGGAAGACGGGCGCAAGCACACCTGGGTGTTCGACATCCGCGAACCCACCAACCCGATCAGCATCGCCACCTTCCCCATCCCCGACGAGGTCGACTACGCGAAGAAGGGCGGGCACTTCGGCCCGCACAACCTGCACGAGAACCGCCCGGGGAGCTTCGTCTCCGACACGCTGATCTTCGCCACCTGGCAGAACGCGGGCATCCGCGCCTTCGACATCACCGACCCGTACCGCCCGGTGGAGAAAGGCGCGCTCGTGCCGGCGGCGCCCGAGCGCATGCTCGACAAGCGTCCCAATCGCCCGCGCGTCATCCAGTCGGCCGACGTCTTCGTCGACGCGCAAGGCCTCGTGTACGCCACCGACTACAACGCGGGCCTCGAGATCATCGAGTACGGCGGCTGAAGCGGCATCGCCGCACGTCAGACCGGCGAAGGGCGGATCCCCTAGACTGGACGCCGTTCCTGCTGCGAAGCCGCGGCCGGACGTCCAACCGACCGGATTGCCAACCGGATTGCCAACAAGGGGAAGAAGCCATGTTCCTGGACCATCTGCCGATCGGCGACGACCCGCCGCGTGAGGTCAACGTCGTGATCGAGGTGCCGATCGGCGGCGAGCCGATCAAGTACGAACTCGACAAGGCCGCCTGCATGCTGGTCGTCGACCGCTTCCTCTACACCCCGATGCGCTACCCGGGCAACTACGGCTTCATCCCGCACACGCTCTCCGAGGACGGCGACCCCTGCGACGTGTTGGTCGCCAACACGCGCCCCCTGATGCCCGGCGCGGCGATCGCGGTGCGTCCGGTCGGCGTGCTCAAGATGACCGACGAGGCCGGCGGCGACGAGAAGATCATCGCCGTGCCGACGACGCGTCTCACCCAACGCTACGCGCACATCAAGACCGCCTCCGACCTGCCCGAGATCACGCGCCGCCAGATCGAGCACTTCTTCTCCCACTACAAGGACCTCGAACCCGGCAAGTGGGTGAAGTTCGACGGCTGGGGCGAGATCGACGAAGCGCAGCGCCTGATCACCGAGGCCATCGCCCGCGCGCAGTCGGAGAGCAGCCGCAAGGCCGGCTGAGCCCATCGGCATCCGGCGAACCAGGCAGGAACCGCACCATGGAACAGCGACTCGACTACAAGGCGGCCTCGCCCGCAGGCTTTCAGGCCATGCTGCAACTGCAGTTGCAGGTCAACAAGAGCGGCCTGGAAGAGTCGCTGCTCGAGCTGGTGAAGTCGCGCGCCTCGCAGATCAACGGCTGCGCCTGGTGCCTGGACATGCACAGCAAGGACGCGCGGGCGCTGGGCGAGACCGAGCAGCGCCTGTACCTGCTGCCGGTGTGGCGCGATGCGCCCTGCTACAGCGCGCGCGAACGCGCCGCCCTGGCCTGGACCGAAGCCGTGACGAAGATCGCCGACGTGCACGACGTCGCCGACGAGGTCTACGCCCAGGCGCGCGAGCACTTCGACGAGAAGAGCCTCGTCGACCTGACGCTCGCCATCGTCGCCATCAACGGCTGGAACCGGCTCAACGTCGCCTTCCGGACGACGGTCGGCGATTACGTCAGCCCGCACGCCAAGGCGCGCTGAAGTCGGGGCGCGGCGGCGGTTCCGGAGGCCTTGCCGCGCAAAGGGTTCAGTACTCCGCGCCGATGCTGCCCGGTGCGAGGTTGTCGAACTTGGTGAGCGGCTTCAGGAAGGTCAGCTTGACGGTGCCCACCGGGCCGTTGCGCTGCTTGCCGATGACGATCTCGGCAACGCCGGGCTCCTTCGACTCCTTGTTGTAGTAGTCGTCGCGGTAGATGAACATGATGACGTCGGCATCCTGCTCGATCGCGCCGGACTCGCGCAGGTCGCTCATCATCGGCCGCTTGTCGTTGCGCGACTCGACCGAGCGGTTGAGTTGCGAGAGCGCGATCACGGGGCACTGCAGCTCCTTGGCCAGCGCCTTCAGGCCGCGGCTGATCTCGCCGATCTCGGTGGCACGGTTCTCGTCGCCGCCGCCGCCCGAACCGCTCATCAGCTGCAGGTAATCGACGACGATGAGGCCCAAGGTGCCGCCGAACTGGCGCGCCATGCGCCGCGCACGCGCGCGCAGCTCGGCCGCGTTCAGCGCCGGCGTCTCGTCGATGAAGAGCTGCACGTTGCGCAGCCGGTCGACGGCGCTGGCCAGCCGCTCCCAGTCCTGGTCGCTCAAGCGGCCGGTGCGCAGGCCGGACTGGTCGATGCGCCCGAGCGAGCCCACCATGCGCAGGGCCAGCTGCGCCGCGCCCATCTCCATCGAGAAGACGAGCACCGGCAGGCCTTCGGCCACCGCCACGTGCTCGGCCATGTTGAGCGCGAACGCCGTCTTGCCCATCGAGGGCCGCGCGGCGAGCACGATGAGGTCGCCCTTCTGCAGCCCGGCGGTCATGCGGTCGAGGTCGTAGAAGCCCGTGCGCACGCCGGTCACTTCCTCGGCGCCGTTCTCGTGCAGCTCGTTGACGCGGTCCAGCAGCGCCACGACGAGCTTGTCCATGCTCTGCATGCCCTGGCGCTGGCGCGAGCCTTCCTCGCCGATCTTGAAGATGCGCCCTTCCGCCTCGTCGAGGATCTGCGTCACCGCGCGCCCCTGCGGATTGAAGGCGGTGGTGGCGATCTCGTCGCTGGCGGCGATGAGCTTTCTCAGGATCGCGCGCTCGCGCACGATCTCGGCGTAGCGGCGCAGGTTGGCCGCACTCGGAACGCTTTGCGCGAGCGCATTCAGGTAGGCCAGTCCGCCGCAGTCCTCGGCCCTGCCCATCGACTGCAGCTGCTCGAAGACGGTGACGACGTCGGCGGGCTTGCTGGCATTGATGAGTACGCCGATGGCGGCGAAGATCTGCTTGTGCTCCCAGCGGTAGAAGTCGCTCTCGCCGAGCAGGTCGGCCGCACGGTCCCAGGCGAGGTTGTCCAGCAGCAGGCCGCCGAGCACGCTTTGCTCGGCCTCGACCGAGTGCGGCGGCACGCGCAGCCGCGCCACCTCGTCGTCGCGCGGCTGGGCGGAGGCACCGAGGGAATCGTGCAGCATCGTCATACGCCGATCATGCCCCAGCGGCGACCCGGATCCTGTGGACAGGCCTGTGCAGAAGCGGGGGACGCGGTGGGGAGATCATGCTCACGCACGAAGCGGGACGCGGACACTGCGCGCGCTTCAGCGGCAGCGCGGCCCCGAAACGACGAAGGCCGGCTGCGCGCCGGCCTTCGGGGTGCGCGAAGGCGCGTGCGGCGATCAGTCGGCCTGCGCCACCACCTGCACGTTGACCTCGACCACGACGTCGGTGTGCGCGGCCACCTGCACCGGGAACTCGCCGACGGCCTTGAGCGGGCCGTTGGGCATGCGCACCTGCGCCTTGGCCACCTGCAGGCCCAGCGCCGTCAGCGCCGCGGCAACGTCGGCGTTCGTGACCGAGCCGAACAGGCGGCCGTCGACGCCGGCCTTCTGCGCGATGCGAACGTTCTTGCCCGAGAGCTGCTCGCCCAGCGCCTGCGCGGCGGCGAGCTTGGCCGCGGCGGCCTTCTCGAGCTCGGCGCGGCGGGTTTGGAATTCCTGGATCGCCGCTTCGGTGGCACGGCGCGCCAGCCGCTGCGGGATCAGGAAGTTGCGCGCAAAGCCCTCCTTGACCTTGACGACGTCGCCGAGGTTGCCGAGCTTGCCGACCTTCTCCAGAAGAATCACTTGCATGTCGTCCCTCCGCTCAGACCTTGTGTTGATCGGAGTACGGCAGCAGCGCCAGGAAGCGCGCACGCTTGATCGCCGTCGTGAGCTGGCGCTGGTAGAAGGCGCGCGTGCCGGTCAGGCGCGCGGGCGTGATCTTGCCGTTCTCGCCGATGAAGTCGCGCAGCACGTCGAGTTCCTTGTAGTCGATCGACTCGACATTGGCGACGGTGAAGCGGCAGAAGCGCTTGCGACGGAAGAGCAGGGATTGCGAGTTGCGACGAGGACGCTTGTCCTTCGAACCTCGACCTTTACCGCGGGGTGGGGGCATGGGGTAACCTCCGAAATCCTGTATCGAAACCGAACGAATGGGCCGATCAAGGCTGTCGATCGACCTGCGTGATGTGCATGATGAGCCCGCGCCCGTTGCGCGCACCGGTCAGGAAGCCCGCGAAGAGGGCCACCTCGCCCAGTGCCATCGCCGTCAGGGCCTGCGTCACCTCGCCGATGGCCACCGCGCGCATCTGCATCGAGACCTTGCGCGGCTTGCCGTCCTCGCTCAGCTCCGACTCGTGCTTCAGGCCGATGTCCAGAGCCGGCAATCCGGCGGGGGTGTAACGCATCGCCGCCCGCTCGACCAGTTGCGCGCTGAGCAGCAACCGGTTCATCGCGAAGGCGTGGCGGCAAAGACGACGGATGCGCCCGGGGCGCGTCTCAGGCGGAAGCCTCCTGGCGTTCCTTGCGCGCCTCCTCGCGCTCGACCGCCTTCATCATCGGCGAGGGCGTCGTGACGGCCTTCTCCAGCTTCACGGTCAGGTGGCGCAGCACCGCGTCGTTGAAGCGGAAACCCGTCTCGAGCTCGTCCAGCACTTCCTTGCTGCACTCGATGTTCAGGCACAGGTAGTGCGCCTTCGCGAGCTTCTGGATCATGTAGGCGAGCTGGCGCCGACCCCAGTCCTCGACGCGGTGCACCTTGCCGCCGGCAGCGGTGACCAGGCCCTTGTAGCGTTCCAGCATGGCCGGAACCTGTTCGCTCTGATCCGGGTGGATCAGGAGAACGATCTCGTAGTGACGCATGAAACCTCCTTGTGGATTCCTTGAAGAAGGAAGCCGCCCCGCTGGCGTCTACTCATGCGGGTGCGGCAAGGGAAAAGCCTATTAGTATAGGGCAGATCACCGCGGCGCCGCCAGGCGCATCCAGGTGTCGATCACCGTGTCCGGATTCAGCGAGATTGAGGCGATGCCCTCGGCGGCGAGCCAGTCGGCGAAGTCGGGGTGGTCGCTCGGCCCCTGGCCGCAGATGCCGACATACTTTCCGGTGGCGCGGCAGGCGGCAATGGCGCGGCTGATGAGCGCCTTCACCGCCGGGTCGCGCTCGTCGAAGTCGGTCGCGAGCTGCTCCAGCCCGCTGTCCCGGTCCAGTCCGAGCGTGAGCTGCGTGAGGTCGTTGGAGCCGATCGACATGCCGTCGAAGTGCTGCAGGAACTCCTCGGCCAGGATGGCGTTGCTCGGCACCTCGCACATCATGATGAGCTTCAGGTCGTCGGCGCCGCGCCGCAGCCCGCGCTCGGCCAGCAGCCGCACCACCTGCTCGGCCTGCCGTACGGTACGCACGAAGGGAACCATGATCTCGACGTTGGTCAGGCCCATGTCCTTGCGCACGCGCTTGAGCGCCTCGCACTCCATCGCGAAGGCGTCGCTGAACTCGCCGCTGATGTAGCGGCTGGCACCGCGAAAGCCCAGCATCGGGTTCTCCTCGTCGGGCTCGTAGCGGGCGCCGCCGATGAGCTTGCGGTATTCGTTGCTCTTGAAGTCCGAGAGGCGAACGATCACCGGGCGCGGCCAGAAGGCCGCGGCGATGGTGGCCACGCCCTCGGCCAGCTTGTCGACGTAGAACGCGCGCGGGCCGGCGTGGCCGCGCGCCACCGACTCCACCGCCTTCTTCAGTTCGGCGTCGATGTTCGGGTAGTCGAGGATCGCCTTCGGGTGCACGCCGATGGCGTTGTTGATGATGAACTCGAGCCGCGCGAGGCCGACACCGGCGCTGGGCATCTGCGCGAAGTCGAAGGCGAGCTGCGGGTTGCCCACGTTCATCATGATCTTCACCGGGCAGTAGGGCAGCTCGCCGCGCTGCACCTGCGCCACCTCGGTCTCGAGCAGGCCGTCGAAGATGTAGCCGGTGTCGCCCTCCGAGCAGGCCACCGTGACCAGCGTGCCCTCGGCGATGCGCTCGGTGGCATCGCCGCAGCCGACGACGGCCGGGATGCCGAGCTCGCGCGCGATGATCGCCGCGTGGCAGGTGCGGCCGCCGCGGTTGGTGACGATGGCCGCGGCACGCTTCATCACCGGCTCCCAGTTGGGGTCGGTCATGTCGGTGACGAGCACGTCGCCGGGCTGCACGCGCTCCATCTCGGCGGTGGAGCGCACCAGGCGCGCCGTGCCGGTGCCGATCTTCTGCCCGATCGCCCGACCTTCGGCGAGCACGGTGCCGATCTTCAGCGGATCCCCCTTGAGCTTGAAGCGCTGCTCGATGCGCCCGTCGTCGCGGCTCTTCACCGTCTCGGGCCGCGCCTGCAGGATGTAGAGCTTGCCGTCCTGGCCGTCCTTGCCCCACTCGATGTCCATCGGCCGGCCGTAGTGCTTCTCGATGACGAGCGCGTAGCGTGCCAGCTCGATGACGTCGGCATCCGCCAGGGAATAGCGGTTGCGCTGCTCGGGCGGCGTCTGCACGGTGCGAACGAGGCGGCCGCTGGCGGCGCGCTCCTCGTCGGAGGCGAACTCCATGCGCTGCAGCTTGCTGCCCAGGCTGCGGCGGATGATCGGGAAGTGCCCGCCCTCGAGCGTGGGCTTGTGGACGTAGAACTCGTCGGGGTTGACGGCTCCCTGCACGACCATCTCGCCCAGGCCGAAGCTGCTGGTGATGAAGACCACGTCCTTGAAGCCGGACTCGGTGTCGATCGTGAACATCACGCCCGAGGCGCCGAGGTCCGAGCGCACCATGCGCTGCACGCCCGCGGAGAGCGCCACGTCCCCGTGCGCGAAGCCCTTGTGCACGCGGTAGCTGATCGCACGGTCGTTGTAGAGCGAGGCGAAGACCTCTTTCGTCCGCCGCAGCACGTCCTCGACGCCGCTGACGTTGAGGAAGGTCTCCTGCTGTCCGGCGAAGGAGGCATCCGGAAGATCCTCGGCCGTGGCCGACGAACGCACCGCCCAGCTCGCGCCCGGGTTGCCGGCCTCGAGCGCCTCGAAC
>WBZO01001134.1_pt1 | contig 44914 bp, 46 predicted proteins | sample 5204261 | NCBI WGS metagenome assembly WBZO01 (sample SAMN12412400, study PRJNA552823) | activated sludge metagenome | isolation source: activated sludge from anammox sidestream of wastewater treatment plant... | place: USA: North Carolina | collected 2017-09
TGCGTTTGCGAAAGTGCACCAGTTCCGTACTGTGGCAAGGTAGTTGGCGGCAAAATTCCTGCATGCCACAAAAAGCCTGGTAGTACGGGTTGCGCTTCCATTGCACAACCAGGGCTTCATCACTCAGATTTTCCATTTGTTTGAGAATCAACAACCCAACCATCAGCCGAATCGGTTTACTGGGAGCACCGCTCTTTTGCGTGTAATGCTTTGAGAATGCCACTTCAAACTCGTGCCAGGGAATAGCTGTGGCAAGTTGCAATAGCGGATCAGTCGGATCAAGTTGGCGTAACAGATCCGTCTCAAATAAATTGGGTTGATGAAGCGTTCTCGTTGGCGTAAGCATTAATCAGCACCATTTCGACCAGAAAACAAACCATAACTTTAGCATCTTCGGTCGAACCAATTTGCGCTAATGACAAAATCTCTTACCAAAATCAATTGACTGAGATTTTTTCAGGAGTGACTATCTAGCAAATAAGGCTTACGGCAAGTTATCCGCACAAACCTATTTTAGTACTGTCGGTGGCAAGCTTGCCGCAACGTAGCTACAAAATAATGATCTTTACAATGCGAAGCATGAATCGAAAACTATATCTCATTGCTTACGACATCTGTAATCCGCGCCGCCTATATCGAGTTTGCCGCTATCTTACTGGTTATAAAGTTGGTGGCCAAAAATCCGTATTTGAAATTTGGGTTACATCCGCTGAATTGCGTGATATCTGTGCTCACCTCAACGAATTGATGGATGAGGCTGATCGGCTTCATATTCTTCGGCTGGATCCACGTATGAAAACACGTTGTTATGGTAATGCCAACACCTTTACAGCGCAGCATTTCAGCATCGTTTGATAACACGGGAGAAGCTACAACATGACCAGTCTGTTCGTTGATCGTCGAGGAGTGCAACTGGAGTTAGAATCTGGCGCCATTGTTTTTCGAGAGAATGGCGAACGTATTGGAACAGTACCGATTGCACCACTGACACGCGTTTTTTTGCGTGGAGATATCAATTTATCAGCAGCACTACTCGGTAAACTAGGGGAACAAGGTGTTGGCGTAATTATTCTCAGCGGAAGAGCGGGGCGTCCTAGCTTACTACTAGCGCGTCCACATAACGATGCAACTCGCCGTGTTGCTCAAGTCCGCATGAGTCTGGATGAAACAATTAGTCTGGAAATTGCTCGTCAACTGGTTGTACGCAAATTTACTTATCAGATGGAATGGTTGAATGAATTACGCGAAAATGATATTCAGGTACGTTACGAACTCAGCCATGCGTTACGCGGATTGGAAGAATATCGAAACCGCATTAATACTATTAATAATTTAGCTAGTTTACGTGGTCTTGAAGGCGCTGCTGCCGCGCGCTATTTCGCTGGTCTACAGGCTGTCATCCCAAATTCACTAGGTTTTCATGGGCGCAACCGGCGACCACCACGTGATCCGTTTAATGCGCTACTTTCACTCACGTATACGTTGTTGCATAGTGAAATTGCAGTTGCATTGCATGGCGCAGGATTTGATCCTTATGTTGGTTTTTATCATCGTCTGGATTTTGGACGTGAATCACTCGCGTCTGATTTGTTGGAGCCGCTACGACCACTAGCTGATCGCTTTGCACACATACTGGTACGCCAACGTATATTAGGTAAAGAAGACTTCAGTACAACCGAATCAGGTTGCTTACTCGGTAAAGCTGGTCGTGTGCGTTACTATGCAGCGTATGAGGAACACAGCGAAACTTTACGCCAAGCTATCAATCAAGAAATCGAGCAACTAACAGAACAAGTTGACAATACTTTGGTGTCCACGCTAACTGACACACAAAACCATTCTTCTGAAGGTGCGCAAAATGAGTAATTTCATCATTTGTTATGATATTGCCGATCCACGTCGATTGAATCGACTGCACCGCTATTTGCTCAAGCAAGCGATACCGCTACAGTATTCAGTATTTCTATTTGAAGGAGACGACCGACAACTTGATCGTTTCATGCAAGGAGCTATTGAATTGATTAACGAAAAACAAGATGATCTGCGTGTTTATCCATTGCCAAATCGGGGGCTTAAGGCACGCATTGGTCGTCCCACATTACCCGCAGGTATTCAGTGGGGTAATATGCCGACTAAATGGTAAATTTAATATTTGCCAGAAAATACTGTTTAATCCGTTTTTAGTTAATAACAAAGGAGGTAACTTGTCAGGTGTTATATTTTTTCCTCAACACCCTGTGCAAATATTTGATTGTAAATATAAAAAACAGTGTGATCAGTAGTACCCCCGCCCTGATTTCAAAGGGATTGAGACGCTAACTCAAAATAAGTATCTATGAGATACTCTGGTAGTACCCCCGCCCTGATTTCAAAGGGATTGAGACTTTGTTTATGATATGAGCTACATCAGATGCATCGTGTAGTACCCCCGCCCTGATTTCAAAGGGATTGAGACCTTCCTGCCTTTGGCGAGCATTTTAACGTGTTATAAGTAGTACCCCCGCCCTGATTTCAAAGGGATTGAGACGCCAAATTTCTTAATTTGTTTACCGTATTCAGATAGGTAGTACCCCCGCCCTGATTTCAAAGGGATTGAGACAAGACAATTTTATATTTTATCGTGTCCCATATAGGTAGTACCCCCGCCCTGATTTCAAAGGGATTGAGACGCTAAACTGTTAACACCTTTTTCAATATTGCTTAGGTAGTACCCCCGCCCTGATTTCAAAGGGATTGAGACACCTTTCGCTGATTATGTTTGTGCCAGACAATTGTAGTACCCCCGCCCTGATTTCAAAGGGATTGAGACGCATCTTGCGGCTTTGATTTTCAACTCATTTTAAGTAGTACCCCCGCCCTGATTTCAAAGGGATTGAGACGTGCACTTGTCTTTAATATCCTATCAAGGATGCAGTAGTACCCCCGCCCTGATTTCAAAGGGATTGAGACCCTCTTCAAAAGAAGAAATGATGCTCTTGATGAGTAGTACCCCCGCCCTGATTTCAAAGGGATTGAGACTAACAAATGCTGTCTCTTCTGTGGTCTGGCGTATGTAGTACCCCTGCCCTGATTTCAAAGGGATTGAGACGCTCTTTTTTTGGGAAAGCTACAAGAACTGCTAGGTGGTTTTACTAACTCAGCACCTCACATTGATCGCTACAGCTTAGTAGTGATTATCTAAAAAATAACTGGCTATTCAGATCAGGTTCCTCAAGATAGCCAGTTTTATGCCGCATTAGTCACTCGGAAATAAATGGATTTGTGTTGACGAGCTGACTAAAGTATGAAACTAATTGGACCGGGTAAGTTTTTTGAGTTACGGATTCTGGGTTATGAATTCCCACATATCGCTGATGCACTTTACGATTCTGATTGGCTAATTATCAAAGGGGATGTTAAATATCCTTCGATAGGCAGTTGGAGTTTCTGCGAACCTTGCTTGCTTACTTTTGAAGTAGTAAAACTAATCAGTTTTCTGGAAGCTTGTATGCATAATGAGATTACTCATACATTGTGTGGTTTCTTTGAATCCAATATCCGGTTTTTACTGATTAACCGGAATTTATGGGTAACTGGCGAAACTGTGCCATCGACAACTCCAGCTTTGCTCAAGAGTGAGCTTAACTACAATACTTTGCGTGTTTGTTTTGATGTTGAATCACTCCCTCCATGGATACCTAGGGAGTATACGGATGAGCATGATTTGTACTGTGACTTTCCGTTAAATTTGGCGGTTCTGGCTGATGTAATTCAAAGTTTGCGTGACCAGTTGGCAAAATTTCCTCAGCGGGTGTATTTTGATATGCCATCCAATAGCAACTAAGGAACTTCTGGAAACTATCTGCATCGTCTTTCTGTGTGAAAAATTAATTTCCAGAATCATGGTTTTATAATTCCAATTTCATAACGAGAGCGTCTTCGCGTCCACACATTGCCGGATAATAGCCTTTGCGGACTGCAATTTGCTGAAATCCCAATCGACGATATAAGTTTGCTGCTCCAGTATTAGATTCGCGCACATCCAGCAACACAAATTTTGCTTGATGCTTTCTGGAAAGCTCAATCAAATGAAGGAGCATTTTTCCACCCAACCCCTGATTCTGCCAGGAAAAACCAATGCCCAGCGTTAATACATGCGCTTCATCTGGACCTATCATTAAGATACCGTAGCCCATGACCACATCGGTATTCGGCTCACTACCTGGTTGCACCAATACACGACAATGGTAGCCAGATTTAATGGAATCACTGAAATTACCAATTGACCACGGAAAAAGAAAAATTTCATGTTCGATGCAAATGACTTGTTCCAGATCAGCTTCACGCATTTCACGAATTTCAACCGGAAAGGATGCCGAGTAGGTTTTTACTGCTGTTTCGATCACCGTCATTTTCGCTCGTTTTCTTTTAGCGCTACTTTATTGCGAATGTATACCGGCAATGCCTCTTCAGCCGCCTTCCCCTCACCCTTAGCGAATTTTACAGCTGCCAATTGTGCTATTTCGCGTGCATGTGGATAACAACCAGTCATGATTTGTTGTAGATGATCGCTGTAATGTTCAGATAAATTGGATGGATACAAATCAAAGCCACTGCCACAACCCACCCATCCCTTGCCGTGCACTATCGGCGCTGTCTCAGGCCGACATAATTGTGGTGCATGAACGTTATGCCAACCTGTTGCTGTTTTCTCATACGCAGCGAAATATAGCTCACCCATACGGGCATCTAGTGCTGCCAGTACTTTAGAAGTATTTACCTGCTGTGCTAATGCTTCTAATGTGCTGATCCCAACAATCGGTACATTCTGCGCAAAAGCTAATCCTTGAGCGATACCGCAAGCAATACGCAAGCCGGTAAATGAACCTGGACCAGCACCAAAAGCAACTCCATCAATTTGATTCAATGGGATACTCGCTTCAATCAGCATGGTTTGCAGCATGGGTAACAGTAATTCGGAATGGCGCTGACCTGCCAATACTTCCTTGCTGATAATATTTCCGTCTAACCATAAGGCTAAAGAACAATATTCAGTAGAAGTATCCAGTGCAATAATGTTCATATGAATTCTATGGTTCAAGTGGCCAATCTGCGATCGACTGATAAACCGACCCATAGATAGTTTGGCGAGATTGCACTAATGACCAGTGCGTTACTGACCAGTCAATAGGTTCAATTGAAGCGGGTAATTTGCAATGTCTTACATTTCTAAACAATGTGACGTGTGGCGTAAAGACGTGCGTATCGTCGTAACGAATTGTTAAAGCTGTCAGCAGATGTTGCAAATTTTCTACAAACATAACTAATGCTGTCGGGTACTGGCTCGCTCCAGCGACAACAACACCTGCTTTTTTCCAGAAATAAATTTTATCGAGAGATAAACTGAGTGAAGATTGATGAATAGTTGAAACAGCCTGACAAATTTTGGGTACGTTACTCTGATCGGTCTCACCTATAAATATTAGCGTTAGATGTAGATTTTCCGGTCGGATGCGACGACCTGGACAATCATTGCCTAGTTGTTGTGCCTGCTTAATCAATTGATTTCGTGTTGTAGCAGCAGGCCATAAGGCAAAAAACAATCTAACAGCATGAGGCATACTAGGCATGATGGTTTAGTTTATGCGTTACCATCATCTTTGTCGGCAATGAGGCAAACTACTTCCGCGATGATACCTTCACCTCGTCCAACCACCCCGAGCTTTTCAGCTGTTTTTGCTTTGATATTGATGTCGTTTGCTGGCATAGCGAGATCTTGAGCAATGTTAACGATCATGCTTGGAATATATGAAGCCATCTTAGGGGTCTGAGCGATAATCGTTGCATCAATATTTACTACCCGGTACCCTGCTTCCGTCAATAAACGATGAACTTCACGGACTAATTTACGGCTATCAATATCTTTAAAGCGAACATCTGTATCAGAAAAATGTCGGCCAATATCTCCTAAAGCAGCAGCACCTAGTAATGCATCGCACAAAGCATGTAGCAACACATCTGCATCAGAATGACCTAACAACCCTTTTTCATAAGGGATGGTTACTCCACCGATAATGAGATCTCGTCCAGTAACCAGCGGATGAATGTCAAACCCCTGGCCAATTCTTATTCTTTTCATAATTTAATTTGAATGTAAAACATATCATTATCGCATCTTATTCCTTGCGATAATTGAAGGTCGCGGATAACCTCTTCAGCGTGTTGATTTATGCTTGCGCCAGCAAATAATCTCGTAGTACAACTGCCTGGTTACATTCATCATCATGCGCACCGTAAACCAGTGTTAGTCGCCCTTTAGTTGCTCTGTCCAGTAATGTTTTTACATTCGCATTTGTAGACAGTTCTTCTCGGTAGCGATGCTGAAATTCTGCCCATTTTGCGCGATCATGATTGAACCATTTACGTAAATCAGCAGTAGGTGCAATATCCTTTAACCATAGCTCACATGCTACTTGCTCTTTGGTACGCCCGCGTGGCCAGACTCGATCTACTAAAACACGATATCCATCTTTCGGATCGGCTGGCTCGTATGCTCTTTTGATTTGGATGTCCATTTCATTCAAAACCTCGTATGCTCTAATTATGCTATTAACTATACAATATCCACTATGAATCATATACCTGTCTTGGAATTAAGCGATATTAGTAAATCCTATGCAGATCGGCAGGTGCTATCAGGTTTGTCTTACAGTCTAGCGGCAGGGGAATATATTGCCATCATGGGTGATTCTGGCGTGGGCAAATCAACTTTGCTGAATCTGATTGCTGGTTTGGATCAACCGGATAATGGGGAAATTCGAATTGATGGCAAAAGCTTACCAACAGATGATGAAGCCGCCACTCTTTTACGGCGTAAGTATTTAGGATTCATTTTTCAAGCGTTTCACATCTTACCTCACCTGACCTTACTGCAGAATGTCTCGCTACCTCTGTTGCTCAACCACTTACCATTAGATGCAGCTCCAGCGATGCTAGCAGCAGTGGGTTTACAAGGGAGAGAACTGGATTTTCCGCATCAGTTATCCGGAGGGGAACTGCAACGAGTAGCTGTTGCTCGCGCATTGGTGCATCGCCCACGTCTGATTCTGGCAGATGAGCCCACAGGTAACCTGGATCAAGAAACTGCTAGTGAAATATTGCAACTGATTCGTTCTGAGATTAAGGCTAACAGCGCTTCAGCGATTATCGTTACGCATTCACGAGCCGCAGCGGAAACAGCGGATAGCATTCTTATGCTGGATAAGCATGGGCTTGCTCCAGTTCGTTTGGGAAATCCAGCATGATGCCAGGATTACTTAGTCGTTGGCTATTGCAGGGTGAATGGCGTTTCCAGCGTCTGCAATCTATTGTTGCTGTGCTGGCAATTACGTTGGGCGTGGCATTGGGATTTACTATTCATCTCATTAATACTGCAGCAATCACTGAATTTTCTGCAGCGACACGCAGTCTTTCCGGTTCTGCCGATTTAACAGTACGTTCACTAAAATCTACGTTTGATGAAGCACTGTACCCCAGGCTCGTGCACCATGCAGGTATAGCGAAAGTTAGTCCAATGCTGGAAATAACCGTCGGCATACCTGACAAAGTAAAAAGCGTGCACAACCCCGCGCTCAAAATTTTAGGGTTAGATATGTTTCGCGCAATCGACATTACGCCTGATTTGCTAGGAGTGCCCGCTGACAGCAAACCTTTGGACGCATTGGCTGAAGATGCCATTTTTTTATCACCTGCAGCTATGAAGTGGTTGTCTGTTCAACAAGGGGATTCGATTACGGTTAGCTTGGGAACAAAGCAAATCACGTTACGTGTAGCAGGCAGTTTGGCGCGTGCTCATCCCAGTCAGCGTATCGCGGTCATGGATATTGGTGCGGCACAATGGCGTTTCGATCAGATTGGCCAGCTTTCACGCATAGAGCTGAAATTGCAGCCGGGTGTGAATCTGGCAGCATTCCGAAAAATGTTAGGTAAGGAGCTGGGGGATGCTTACCTGCTGACCGAAAATCAAGATGATGATGCTCGAGCGCATAATATGTCGCACGCTTACCGCGTCAATCTAAATATTCTGGCGTTAGTTGCGCTATTTACAGGTACTTTTCTCATTTTTTCGGGACAGGTTTTATCTACTATCCGACGGCGATCTCAACTAGCTTTATTACGTGTTTTAGGCATGACGCGAGGACAATTGCTGCGTCAGCTTTTACTAGAAAGTGGATTATTAGGTATGGTGGGATCGCTACTAGGAGTGGCATTGGGGTACCTACTGGCAGCTACAGCTCTTCATCATCTTGGTGCTGATCTGGGCGCAGGTTTTTTTCCAGGATTAGAGCCACGACTCCATCTTGATCCCTTGGCTGCTATATTTTATTTTTTATTAGGCACGAGTGTTGCCATATTAGGGAGCTTGTTACCCGCCTGGGAAGCTGCACACGCCCACCCTGCTCCGGCGCTCAAATCTGGGAGCGTGTATGCTGTATTGAGAACATTGCGTGTTCCTCGGTTAGCTGCAATCTGCCTGTTGATAGCAGCCATCTTTATTGGATTGCCACCGGTTTATGATCTGCCTGTATTTGGCTATCTTGCGATTGTCCTATTATTGATTGGTAGTATAGTCGCATTGCCCTATTTATGCGGATTACTGTTTTCAACGCTGTTACGCTTACTTAATCAAAGTAAAGCGAATATTTTGTATACGCTGGCTATTACCCGCCTTTCAAATGCTTCTAACTTAGCAGCTATTGCTTTGGGTGGCATAGTCGTGAGTTTCAGCTTGATGGTAGCTATGGCGATTATGGTAACTAGCTTCCGTATATCAGTGGATAACTGGCTGACGCAAGTATTACCGGCTGATCTTTATTTACACCCTACTATTCACCAGGATATACGCGGCTTAACTGTTGATGAGCAGCAAATTGTCGCTTCTTTGCCTAATGTTGCACGCATTGATTTCATTCGCTCGATACCGATTACGCTTAATCCAGCTAGACCTGATATTACGTTGCTAGCACGACCGATCGATCGTAATAACCCGGGTCTGATTATCCCGCTGACAGGAAATGCATTGCCGCCTAGAGATATTCCACCCGATACCATCCCTATCTGGGTATCGGAAGCAGTTGTTGATTTATATGGCTTTAACACCGGCAAGCGAGTAATGCTGCCTCTTGCAGATGCTTCGCAGTCATTCATCGTCGCTGGGGTATGGCGTGATTATGGTCGTATGTTTGGCGCAATCCAAATGCAACTGTCGGATTATCAAAGATTAACAGGAGATGATCATATTAGTGATATTGCGTTATGGGTAACTGCGGATACGACCATTGATGCGATGATTGCTGCCTTAAGGAGATTGCCCTTTAGCAATCCACTAGAAATTATGGAAACCTGGAAAGTGCGTGCTGTTGCGCTCAAACAATTTGACCGCAGCTTTGCTGTAACTTATCTGCTAGAACTGGTCGCAATTGGGGTGGGATTAATGGGTGTAGCAGCCAGCTTTTCAGCACAAACGTTAACCCGAATCAAGGAATTCGGCATATTACGTCATATAGGGCTGAGCAAACGCCAGATCCATCGCATGCTGACACTGGAAGGTGGGTTGCTCGCTGGGTTCGGTATTACTATGGGCTCCATGCTAGGAGCAGCTATCAGCTTGATTCTCATCTTTATTATCAACCCACAATCTTTTCACTGGACCATGCAATTACACCTACCTTGGGTTTGGCTAATATTCATGGCGTTAGCTGCATTGGGTACCGCCTCATTGACAGCATTTGCAGCCAGTCGACGTGCTGCATCAGGTAATGTCATTCGAGCTGTTAGGGAGGATTGGTAATGCGTTATCTATGGATATTATTGGGTGGGTTGCTTTTCCAAACCACCCTATTTTCTGCTCCAACTGGATTTGCTCCGGTTGTTCCTGGTAAAGTTTTTGAATTTCCAGATGATCATGGCGCACATCCTGATTTTCGTATCGAGTGGTGGTATGTGACAGGTTGGTTAAAGACACCGGTTGGTGATCCATTAGGCTTTCAAATTACGTTTTTTCGTTTTGCTCCTCAAGCTGATAAAAGTAACCCTAGCCATTTTGCGCCTCACCAACTGATCATTGCGCATACAGCATTATCTGACCCCAAGATTGGCAAGTTGTTACATGATCAGAAAATTGCTCGCGCTGGATTTGATTTGGCATACGCTAAAACTGGAGATGCTAACGTGAAACTGGATGATTGGTTTTTTGTACGTGAAGCGAATGACCGCTACCACTCTCGCCTTGGGGCGGAAGATTTCACGCTAGATCTTACCTTAACCCCGACACAGCCTTTGATGTTGCAGGGTAAAAATGGCCTGTCACGCAAAGGACCCGAAGCAAAACAAGCAAGCTATTATTATAGTGAACCGCATTTACAAGTAAGTGGTACGGTTAATCGCTTAGGAAAAGACACACCTGTCACGGGGACTGCTTGGCTTGATCGTGAGTGGTCAAGTGAATATCTTGCACCAGAAGCAGCGGGTTGGGATTGGGTCAGTGCAAATCTTGATGACGGCTCTGCATTTATGGCTTTTCAGATACGTGGAAAAGATGGCAGTAAGATTTGGTCGTATGCGACGTTACGTGATGCAGCTGGACAAGTACGCTCTTTTACACCCGATCAGGTTGATTTTCATCCAGTTCGTACCTGGCAATCTACTCGTACACAAGCTATCTATCCGGTTGCCACTCATATCCGAACAGGAGAAATAGAATGGCAACTGACCCCACTCATGGATGATCAGGAATTAGATTCACGTAGTTCTACGCGAGCTGTTTACTGGGAGGGCGCAGTTACGTTTAAACGTGACGGTAAATTGGCTGGGAAAGGCTATATGGAGCTCACAGGTTACGCCCAACCGTTGAAGATGTAACATAACCTTTAAATATTAATTTTTATTGACTAATTGAAGCTACATGGATTTGGATAAACCTTTTGATAAAGAATTAGATGTACGTGGACTTGTCTGTCCACTACCTATTTTGCGAACAAAAAAGTCTCTATCGGAGATGACGCACGGGCAAATACTCAAAATTATGGCGACTGATCCGGGAGCTGTAATTGATTTTCAAGTATTTGCTGATCAAACAGGACATGAACTACTCTCCTCATCTGAGGTTACGGGAGAATATCTGTTTTACCTGAAAAAAAAATAAACCTAAGAGGATTTATTTTTACTCACTCCATCTGTTCAACAAAGTAACACCACCCTATTGATACCATCATTCAGTATCTACACGGCAGCATCACTTCAATTCTTCTCCTCTTCCCTTTTTTCATAATCCCATAGATATGTTAAAACTATAACTAATTGAAAATAAATATATAATCTTACAAAGATATGCCATACGCTTTGTTATTGAACTTTGTTCTGTAAAGGTACTCGTATAAGTATTTGTAAATAGGTATTTTTTAATAAAACAGAGGAGGTACTCGCTATGAAAGTCCCTGAATCCGGGTGTTGCATGAAGTTAATTGAATTAACCAAGATTTTTTCATCAACCCGGAATTGCCCAAAATCTGATTTCACTTTGAAACCAGACTGGTAGTTGATCTTTTATTAGGAGCTTCGAGGAAGACTCCAATTTTCGCGAAAAGGAGTATTTTATGGCTACAAATATATTAACAGGCAAAGCTACACAACAACTGGCATACGACAAATCTGAATGGTTTGACGCCAAATATTATAAATATGGTCTGTTACCCATCCTCGCAGTAGCGATAATGTGGGTTTATTTTCAGCGTACCTATGCCTATTCTCATGGTATGGATTCAATGGAACCTGAGTTCGACCGAATTTGGATGGGTTTATGGCGAGTTCAGATGACTGTTTTACCCATTATTGCACTCTCAGTATGGGGCTGGTTGTTAAAAACCCGCAGCACTGGGGAAGAGCTAGCTAGCCTGACTCCAAAACAGGAAATAAAGCGGTATTTTTATTTCTTGATGTGGCTTGGAGTCTATATGTTTGCAGTTTACTGGGGATCAAGCTTCTTTACTGAACAAGACGCTTCATGGCACCAGGTGATTATTAGGGATACGAGTTTCACTCCCAGCCATATTCCTCTGTTTTATGGCTCGTTCCCGGTGTATATCATCATGGGGGTGGCGATGATTATCTACGCTAATACCCGGTTGCCGCTATACAACAAAGGATGGTCTTTTCCGTTGATTATGACCGTAGCTGGACCGTTGATGAGTTTGCCTAACGTCGGCTTAAACGAGTGGGGACATGCTTTCTGGTTTATGGAAGAACTCTTTAGTGCACCGCTGCACTGGGGCTTTGTGATTCTGGCGTGGGCTGCCCTGTTCCAAGGTGGACTTGCCATACAGATCATTGCTCGCTTTTCCAATTTACTGGATGTGGAATGGAACAAGCAAGATAGAGCAATATTAGATGATGTTGTCACAGCTCCTTAACTGAGTAAGCGCAAGGCTTCTAGATAATAAACCTAGGAGTCTTGCCTGGTTTTTATCCCTCCCTGATTACTGAAACACGATACTCTGCTTCAATTTCTGAAAAGTATGAGTATTATTCACAACATTCTCTTGGTAATCAGAAATTTCTACAAAACTGGTGACAGACAACCTGGTAGCAACCATTGTCTGTCACCGCTGTTTATATCTCTTTAATAGAAAAACAAATTAAATTACTGCTTGCTGGTGAGCGAGCCTAGAAAAGCTTTTACATCTTCAATGAAACCTGGACCAACATGACGACCCAATTGATACTTGGCCATTCTCCCAATAGCTTCATCCAGTGTAGCGACAGAGCCATCATGGAAATAAGGAGCTGTTTTAGCAACATTTCTTAGGCTAGGCACCTTAAATACTTTTTTGTCCGACTCCAGGCCAGTAATTTCATATCGACCAAGATCATCGGTTTCATAGGGTTCAAACATCCCTATTTTTTTATATGAATTACCGCCAATCACTATCCCGTTATGACAGTTAGAGCATCCCATCCGCACAAATTTTTTTAATCCTCTTTTTTCAGCAGCACTGAGTGCGTTTTCGTCACCATTTAGAAAATCATCAAAGCGGGAGGGTGTTATTAAGGTACGCTCAAAAGCACCAATTGCCTTGCCAATATTCTTGTATTGAATTGGATCTTTTTCATCTTTGAAAGCCTCAGCAAACATAGCCTGATATTCATTTATTTTTTTCAGCTTGCTAACTACGGCTTCCTCATTAGGCATACCCATTTCAATCGGATTCAAAATCGGACCAAGCGCCTGTTCTTCCACATCTCTAGCACGCCCATCCCAGAATTGAGCAATATGTAATGCAGCATTAAATGTAGTGGGTGAATTTCTACCACCACGTCTTCCATCATACCCAGGTGAAGTAGGTTGATTATCAACACCAAAATTATCTAATTGATGGCAAGAATTACAGGAAATTTTGTCATTAATGGATAGCCGGGGATCAAGATATAGTTTCTTACCTAGAGCGATCAAGGCTGCATTCTTAGTTTCATCAATAATTGAGGCAGGGAGTGGCTCGAAACTTTGCGTATAGTTTTGTGCGTAGCTACAAGAACTTATCAGCAGCGCGAACAGTAAAAATTTTCTCATAAGCCCTCCAGAAATTTATATAAACATTGGTTACAAAAAACAACAAAATAATTTACAGCATAATTGATTGAAATAGGCAATTTATATTTCTTAAATAAATAAAGTAGCTACTGTTGTATGCTGCACAACAAGATTACGTTATCGAATAATTTTGTAAAATGAGTTCAGCTAGTTTCAAATCTTGAGGATAAGTAACTTTGAAATTATATGCATCTCCCATGATAAGTTTAGGAGAAAACCCTAGTGCTTCGATGGCACTAGCGTCATCGGTAATATTGGCTGGTGCTTTTTTCAGAGCCTCAAGTAGGAGCTTTGCCCGAAACATTTGCGGTGTTTGTGCTTGCCACAATCGCTCTCTTGGTTCAGTGCGTATTACTCGATCGATGTCATCTGCACGTTTTAATGTATCTGCCAGTGGCACTGCTAGCAAACCACCAATCTCATCATCTGCGAGCTGGTCAAGTAATCGATTAACCAGAATTGTGCTTAACCCTGGACGAGCGGCATCATGCACCAATATCCAATCTTGATCCAGGGCATAACCGGCAGCATATAACGCTTTTAGACCATTAGTAACACTCTCGGCACGGGTTGCGCCGCCACAATTAAAAACGCGTATTTTTCCAGAGAATTTACTCCAGTCGTGTTGTAACCATTCAGTATCATCTGGCGCTAACACTACACAAACTGTGGAAATACGAGTGGTATCGCACAAGGTATGTAGCGCGTGGTAAATCATTGGTTTACCAGCCAATAGTCGATATTGTTTGGGAATAGCCTCCCCCATCCGGGAACCTGAACCGGCAGCCGGTATTAATGCAATAAATTTAGCCATACGAATTTTCTGTAAAAATGATCAAGAGACAGAGCTTTCGCGATCAATCTGTACCAGATATCGAGCGACTGACCATCGAGCCCCGATCCATCCAAGAGAACCGGAGAACAACAATAAGATTAGGCTATCCTGCCAAGAAAGGTGATGAAGTGTAAATGTGGTGGCATATAATTTAGCTAACTCGGATAATGCTGCGTTTAATCTAATGATTGCAAAATAAAGTAATCCCCAAGCTAGTGCTGCTCCTGCTATACCTTGTAGCGCGCCAAAATAAAGAAATGGTCGTCTGATGTAACTATCTGTAGCACCAATTAACTTAGATAATTCAATCTCATCCCGGCGCATTAGTATTTGTAGACGAATAGTGTTAAACATAACAATGACCAAAGCTGCGCCAAACAATGATGCAAGCATGATAACAACCAGTCTCCCTACCGCAAGCATGGCATCCAGCTTTCTAGCCCAATCGGTATCTACCAGTACATGCTCTACTTTAGGCCAAGCCTGTATCTTAGTTTGTATTTTTTCTATTTCGCTGGCGGAAATATGACCTAGATTAATTATAAAAGCATCAGGTAATGGATTTTTTCCAAGATTGTGCATCACTTCAGCCATACCACTTTCTTGCTTTAGTTCCTGTAACGCTACTTCCTTTGAGAGAAACTGGAAACCTTCAATAGTAGGCATTTTCTCCAGTTGTGTATTGATCTGCTCAATATCCGCTTGCGAGGCTGATGTATCCAGCATGATGGTCATTTGCTGTGTTTCTACTGCTTGCCCGGATATTTCACGTAAGTTCTCCAGTATTATAAAAATACCAGTAGGCAAGCTTAGAACGATACTAAAAACGATAACACTTAATAAACTGGTAACAGGTGCTACTGCCAATTGTTTAAATGCACGTATTAATGCATATCCGTGTTGAGATAACCAGCTATTCATGCAACCAGCTTTCCATGATTTAACTCAAGCACACGGTATCGAGTTGTATCAAGTAACATCCTGTCATGTGTTGAAATTAGAACAGTAACCCCTACCTGATTGAATGATTCAAAAACAGCCATAATATCTTGTGCGTAACCGCTATCGAGATTAGCTGTTGGTTCATCTGCAATCAGGATGCTAGGTCGATGGACTACAGCACGAGCAATACATAATCGCTGTTTTTCTCCTCCTGATAAAGTTATTGGATCCGCCTTTTCTTTGTTCAGCAGACCCACTTTATCTAGTGCAGCCCGTACACGTGAAGCACTAGATTTTGTATCAAAGGCTGTTACTTGTAGCGGAAGCAGCACATTATCAAAAACACTACGGTCATACAGGATTTTTTGTTCTTGAAAGATCATCCCAATATTTCGGCGCAAATAAGGAATAGCACTGCGTCTGAGAGAATCAATATTCTGTTGACCAACTACAATACTTCCAGAAGTTGGCCGTTCTATTGCGACAATTAATTTCAAAAGCGTACTTTTGCCCGCACCAGAATGACCGGAAAATAACACTAGCTCGCCTTGATTAATCGATAGCGTAATATTTTTGAGCGCCTCATATCCGCCAGGATAGCATTTACTAACGTTATTGAAATGGATCATTACAGTCATACTGATTACTGAAATAGCACGTTAATCAAATAACGCTTCAGCAAATTCTCTAGCATTGAAAGGTCTCAAGTCATCCAAACCTTCCCCTACTCCAATAAAACGCAAAGCCGGGGGGTTATCAGAAAATTGAGCAGCGATCGCAGCTATGACTCCACCTTTGGCAGTTCCATCTAATTTAGTCATAACCAATCCTGTCACACCCAATGCTGCATCAAATGCTTTTAGCTGACTGATGGCATTTTGACCAGTATTTGCGTCTAACACTAACAGCACTTCATGGGGCGCATCAGGCATGGCTTTGGCAATAACACGTTTGATTTTCTTGATCTCTTCCATTAAATGAAGCTGGGTAGTTAAGCGCCCAGCAGTATCCGCTAGAACAATATCAATTTTTCTGGCAATGGCGGCATTAACAGCATCAAAAATTACAGCAGCAGGATCGCTCTTTTTGCCTGGATCACTTTCCTGAGAAATGACGGTGATCTGATTACGCTCACCCCATATCTTAAGCTGCTCTTGTGCGGCTGCGCGAAAGGTATCACCAGCTGCCAACAATACCGAATGCCCTTGCGATTGAAAATAATGAGCAAGTTTACCGATCGTAGTAGTCTTGCCCACGCCATTTACACCTGCAATCATGAAGATGAAAGGTTTATGTTCTGTTGTAACCAATGGGCGCTCTAATGGAAGTAACAATTCAGTTAATGCATCCTGAAGCGCTGCTTTGAGTTGTTCTGAGTCATCGAGTGCATCTCGTTTGACGCGAGTACGCAATGATTCTAGTAGTTGGTTAGTTGCTTCTATTCCAGTATCAGCTGTTAATAAAGCTGTTTCCAGTTCTTCATATAAATCATCATCAATTTTTCTACCTCTGAACAACCCCGACAACTGCTTACCAAGCTGCTGTCGTGTACGTGTCAGACCTTGTCTGATCTTATCGGTAAAACTGACTGATTCAGTTTCAACTGGAGTAGAAACTTTTTCGCTAGTGTTCTTTTTGGATTTAAAAATACTAAACATTCTGGTAGGCTGTTTCTATTTCAGGAAATTAAACATCATACCATCAACCAATTGCTGGGGGATGATGGTCATCCAGCTCACTTCAATTGCCGGTACGCTATGAAAACTAATCTCTATATTAGCTATTTTGCCATTTTTCTTTATATTACGGTGTCATTACCATTATCTGCTTCAGCCAATCCACACGAATATCTACTTGATAACGGTCTCAAATTAGTTATCAAAGAGGATCATCGTTCGCCCGTGGTGATTCAACAGGTATGGTACAAAGCTGGCAGCATAGATGAGGTAAACGGAAAAACCGGGGTCGCGCACGCACTAGAGCACATGATGTTCAAAGGGACCAGCGCTGTACCAGCAGGTGAATTTTCCAGAAAAATTGCATCAGTTGGTGGCAAGGAAAATGCTTTTACCAGCAGTGATTACACCGCCTATTACCAACAGTTACACCAACGTCATTTGCCAATGGCAATGGAGCTTGAATCTGATCGTATGCACAATCTACAGTTGACTCAGGAAGAGTTTGCTAAGGAAATACAGGTTGTCATGGAAGAAAGAAGATTGCGCACAGATGATCAAGCACACGCTTTATTATATGAAAAATTAATGGCGACAGCTTTTCAGTCTCATCCTTATCGCCGTCCAATTATAGGTTGGATGAATGATTTGGAGAATATGCAAGTAAGCGATGTTCACGATTGGTATACACATTGGTATGCACCTAACAATGCAGTATTAGTCGTGGTAGGGGATGTTAATTCCGAGAATGTCCTCACATTAGCAAAAAAATATTATGGGAGATTTAACGCTGGTGAAGTACCCGCTTTGTCTGCACGCAAACCACAAATAGAACCTCCTCAAATAGGAATAAAACGATTAATAGTAAAAGCACCTGCACAACTCCCTCACTTAATTATGGGATATAAAGTTCCTGTACTTAAAGATCCTAAAAAAGACTGGGAACCCTATGCGCTGACAATTTTGGCTGAAATATTAGATGGAAATGCAGCTGCAAGACTCAATAAAACGCTGGTACGTGAAACACGCGTAGCAATCTCGGCTGATGCCGGTTATAGCGCTATTGAGCGTGGTCCTGGTATTTTTTATATTGATGGAACACCCAGTGAAGATAAAACAGTGGATGAGCTAGAACAAGCAATTCGAGCTGAAATTAATAAAATTGTACAGTCTGGCGTAACTCCGGAAGAGCTAGCTCGTGTCAAAGCACAGGTAGTGGCAAGCCGTACTTACCAGCTCGATTCTACTTTTGCACAAGCGATGCAAATTGGGAGATTAGAAAGCGTTGGATTATCTTACCGGGATGCAGATATTATTTTGGAACGTCTGCAAGCGGTTACAGCAGAGCAAGTCAAAGATGTGGCTAAAAAATATCTGGTAGATGATTCGCTAACGGTGGCTGTGCTGGATCCACAACCGCTCACAGAGGCTTCCACTTCTTCGAATAGTAATATTGAACTTAAACATTAACCATTCAAAAAAGACGAAAAGTAATTACGAAAAAGGTTGCTTACACCCTCCTCTCCCGAGGGTAATATCGCTAATGAATCACCTATTTTCCAATCTACTTGTCGCATAAATGCCTCGTCCGATTCGCGCTCTTATTAACTGTACAGCTTTACAACATAACCTTTCCGTTGTTCGTCGTCACGCTGGCCAGGCACGTGTTATGGCTGTGGTCAAGGCAGATGCCTATGGCCACGGCTTGCTTCGTACCGCACAAGCTTTAAATTCGGTAGAAGGGTTTGCGGTACTTGAACTAGAGGCAGCTGTTCAACTGAGAGAAGCTGGATTTAATCAGCTTATTTTACTGCTGGAAGGATTTTTTTCGGCTGAAGAGCTTGATGTAATCGATCATTATCAACTTAGTACAGTGATTCATAGTCATGAACAGCTGTCACTCTTGCTAGCGCATAACAAAACAAAAAAGCCAGATATTTTTCTTAAAATCAACACTGGTATGAATCGTCTTGGTTTTCGACCTAAAGAAAAAAATGACATATTCAATAAGATTAAGCAATGGTGTCCAGATGCCAGCATTACATTAATGACTCATTTTTCCAATGCTGATGAGACGTTAGGAATAGAACAGGTTAACCAACAACTGAGTCAATTTGTGCCATCTCTTGATAAAAAAGTAGATGATCTACCTCAAACATTAGCTAATTCTGCAGCAATTCTACGTTACCCTGCAACCCACGCTGATTGGGTACGCCCAGGGATAATTTTGTATGGCGTATCACCATTACCTGAAAAAACCGGTATTGAACTCGGATTACGACCTGTTATGACCCTTACTAGCCAGATTATTGCGATACAACAACTTGATTCATTCGATAAAGTCGGTTATGGCGGACAATTTACAGCTGATCGGCCAATGCGTATTGGCGTAGTTGCAGCGGGTTATGCTGACGGATATCCACGTCATGCTCCTACCGGAACTCCAATATTGGTGAATGGTCAGCGCACGCGATTAGTTGGACGTATTTCTATGGATATGTTAACCGTTGATCTAAACGGGATTAGTGATGCCAAGGTAGGTAGTCCGGTAACCCTTTGGGGAGAAGGATTACCGGTAGAAGAAATTGCAAAATCAGCACAAACAATTAGCTATGAGCTTTTGACAGCGCTCTCACCTCGCGTGCCAACTACCAGCATAGATTAAAATATCAGTTGATATTCTGTAGTACAAAACTTCATCATCTTTGCTAAACATCTAATTTAGCATTACTCAACTTTTGCAGCTTTACGTAGTGATTCAACCATTGCTGCAAACTTACGCTGTAATACACGTTGCTGCATATTTTGTTTTACTTCATCAAAAGAAGGAGGAACAGCTGTACGTATATCATCCAAACGAATAATATGCCAACCGAAAGGGGTTTGTACCGGTTGGCTGGTTGTTTCACCTTTCTTTAATTTAGTTAATGCATCAGCAAAAGGCTTAACGTAAACTGCAGCTGAACTCCAACCTAATTCTCCACCATTACCTTTGCTACCCGTATCAATAGAACGTTCACTGGCTAGCTTTTCAAATACCCCCCCTTTCTTTAACGAGGCGGTCAAATCTTTAGCTTCTTGTTCCGTTTCAACGAGAATATGGCGAACTTTATATTCTTTATCGCCCATTTGTGATTTTACTGCCTCATATTCCTTGCGTAATTCACTATCACTTACTGGATTATTTTTTGCAAAATCAGCCTGATAAGCTCTAATTAATATTCCTTGACGTGCTAAATCAATTTGTGTGACGACGTCCGGATGATGATCAAGCCCTTTTTTGATTGCTTCCTGCGTCAATATTTCTTCTGTAATAAGATTTTCACGCAAAGCATTTCTCATTTCAGCAGAATCAGATTGACCCTGCGCGACAGCTGCCTTAATTACCAGATCAAGGCGTGACTGTGGAATTGCCACCCCATTTACTTTGGCAACTGTACCGCTACTTTGAGCATTCAAGGGAGTCACACAAGTCAACCCTAGTACGGCAAGAGGCACATAAAAAAACTTGGTCAAGCGCATAAAATTTCCTTTAGAAAGTAAAACAGTTAATAAATTTTATCCGAGTATTCAAAAAGCATACACCTTAACAAGAGGCTGATGTATTCTTCTTGTAAATAAAGGAAGGTTTTTTTTAGATTTTTAAAAATTTAGGATAATGAGTTAAAAAAACATTAAACTCTACCTACTTATTCAGGTAAAACCTTTTTGAAGGGTTTTACAGTTACCTTGGTATAAATACCTGCAGCCAAGTAAGGGTCTGCCTCTGCCCATTTCTGGGCAGCTTCTAACGACGTAAATTCAGCCACTATCAGACTTCCAGTAAAACCAGCTGGACCAGGATCAGCACTATCTATCGCTGGACAAGGTCCAGCCAATAATAATCTTCCTTGATTCTGTAATTCTCGAATTCTGGTCAGATGTGCTTGCCGATTAGCGGTACGTAGAGCCAAACTATCAGGCGTATCTTCACCGTATATTAAATAAAGCATGGTTATTTTTCTTAGTCAGTATAAATTTTTCATGGTTCGTCAAAAATCACCTTAAATATCACTTTTTATGCTAATACTGGTGGCAAACGAGATACCAAGGTGTTGCGCTCGCTTGTTGCGGTGCCAAGCAAAGCAAAACCATGTAAATTACCCGCTTTATCCAGATATAAAGCCCTTAGACCATTCTCAACTGTTTCAGTCTTCCATTCTCCTTCAGTATTGGGATCAGGCGGCGACACTACCGCTGGGCAAGCAGGTGTTTTAACCATCACAGGCATGGCTGGATAGCGTAGCAATGTTGGGTTACCAGCAATTGTTGCGGCCAAAGCTCGCCCTGCATGCGAAATTGGCAGAATAAAAGGTAACACCTTCCCTACTACCTCTGCACAATCACCCAAGGCATAAATATTTTGAACGCTAGTTTGTAGATAACGATTAACCGAAATGCCGCGATTAGTCTGAATTCCGGCAGTCATAGCCAGATCAATACGAGGTTTTAAACCAATAGCGGACAACACTATATCTGCTTGTAGAACCTCCCCATTTTTGTAATATAAACGATAATGATCATTTTCCTTGTTTATCTTGTCAACAGTCGTACCAAGGAAAAAATTAATACCTGCTGCAGCTAGTTTTTCACGAAAAAATTCACCGGCTTCAGGAGGAAGTAACCGTCCCAGTGGTAGTGAACTTAAATCAAAAACGCTTACTTGATAACCTTTTGCTACAAGATCATTGGCAAATTCACAGCCAATCAGACCAGCACCCAATATGGCGACATGATGCTTGTTCTCGAGAATTTCACGGAATTTTCGGTAATCGTCTAAATCATTAATAGATAATATTTCGTCAGCACCGTTTCCTGGTATCGGTAAACGAATGGGGTCAGCTCCGAGCGCTAGTACGAGTCGACTATAAGTTAGCTGTGTACTATTCTCAAAATAAATACTGTCTGTAGATACATCAATTGCATCAACACGTGTATAAGGTCGCACGGTGATTCCTAATTGTTCAGCCATCAATTCTGAACTTGTACTTAGAATAGAATCAGGCGTTTTTCCCGTTGCTAATGCATTGGATAACATCGGTTTTGAATAGAAACCGCCATGATCAGCAGAAAGTAACGTTATTGGCACAGATGTATCCAATCTACGTAATTCGCGTACCACTGTATAACCCGCCAACCCGCTACCTATAACCACAACTGACGATTGATTCATATTGATATACCTTGTTTGGTTACAACCAATTTACTTTTCTTTTTTGCTCTAATCAGAGCTAAATTTACATAAACATCCTACCGTACCATGTTCTGCACCATGTTCTTGTGACCGATAATCAGATAACTGATGCATATTTTTTTATTGTACCTCAACATAAAAATTCCAGTGACATATAGGATTTCATATAAAAATTTATCCCGTTACTTGATATCGAGAAATATGTCACCATATAGGCATTTGCTTTGAACGATTATTTTTTATTACATTCAAAGTCAAGTATATGTATTAATCAATCTGAAGGAAGAGAGTGATGAAACGGATTTTTCTTTTTATTGTAACGAACCTTGCCATATTGGTCATGCTGAGTATAACGTTACGTTTACTCGGTGTTGATCGCATACTGGATGCTGAAGGTAGTGAATTAAATTTTAACGCACTATTAGTTTTATCAGCTGTAATAGGGTTTGGTGGTTCGCTGATTTCACTCGTTATGTCCAAATGGAGCGCCAAGCACATGACGGGCGCCATGGTCATCGAAATTCCTTCCAACTCCACTGAAGGTTGGCTGGTAGAAACAGTTCGTCGCCAGGCTAAAGCAGTAGGCGTGGGTATGCCAGAAGTAGCTATTTATGATTCTCCCGATATTAATGCTTTTGCAACGGGGATGAATCAAAATAATGCATTAGTAGCAGTAAGCACCGGTTTACTGCAAAAAATGAACCGTGATGAAGCGGAAGCGGTGCTAGCGCACGAAATTAGTCACGTAGCCAATGGTGATATGGTCACGCTAGCGTTAATACAGGGTGTGGTGAATACATTTGTAATTTTCCTTTCCCGCATAATTGGTCATGTCATAGACCGAGCTGTTTTCAGAACAGAAGAAGGACATGGACCCGCCTATTTCATCACCAGTATTATTGCTCAGCTAGTATTGGGCGTATTAGCTACGATTATCGTAATGTGGTTTAGCCGTCAGCGCGAATTTCGTGCTGATGCCGGAAGTGCGCGAATTTCAGGTAAAGCTAAAATGATTGCTGCGTTACAGCGATTACAGCAAGAATATGAACCTTCTCATTTACCTGAAAAAATTGCTGCGTTTGGGATTTCTGGTCAGAAAAGCCAGATTGGACGATTATTTATGTCACATCCGCCTCTGGAAGAGCGAATTCAGGCATTACAATCTATTCGTTAAAAAAATAATGGAGCTGGTAAAAAATCAGCCAGCTCCGATAAAACCTATTCGTTTAAATCAATTATCAACATTTATTTCTTCATCATCAAAATCTATTGATTCCTCCTCGAGGGTAGAGCCATTATTTTGAATTAGGCTTTCACGTCTCTGTAAATAAGCATCACGTACAAATTCGTATTTATCCAGCGATGCTTCTTCCAAAGTTTTATCTAAATCCAATAGCTGTTCACGTTTATCGATAAACTCAAGTGTAGTGGCAGGAAAACGTACTGTTAATAAATCAAAACCTGTATAAATAGCGCGTAGTGGATGGATAAATGTACTATCCACCCCAATACCAACAGCATCTCTTACTGTACTGGGACCCAATATCGGCAATACGAGATAAGGCCCACTGCCTATGCCGTAGAAACCTAATGTTTGCCCAAAATCTTCATTACGCTTATTGATATCAATGTCACTCACTTGAGTGATATCACTTGCTAAGTCAACCGCTCCCAGCATTCCAAAAGTTGTATTAATCACGACACGAGTTGTACTTGCCATAGCATCCATAAACCTCAGCTGCAATAGAGAATTGGCAGCGATAACCACATCATCCAAATTAGAAAAAAAATTTCCAACTATCATTCTTATTGGAGACGGTATAAAGCGCTGATACCCTCTGGCAACTGGCTCTACTACTATTTCATCAAGTTTTTCATTGAATGAAAATATGGCTCGATTCATAGATTCTAGAGGATCGTGCCGATTATTTGTCGTAGCACAACCTGATAACACACTGCCTAATGCCAAAGCTATGAGAAGTTTTCTAAAACAAAGAAAGCAAATAGTCATAATTTATTGATTATTTTTTATTATAAATTTGACAGATTGCTGCGATTATGAAAATCGCAACAAGTCGGCTAGAAAAATATATACGGCACTCAGCTTCGTGTATTGAATCTTTCATTTGTAGGCTACAAATTATTTTTCCTGATATCTTTAATTTTTGTGATGAAAAACGCGATCAGCTGCTTCCAGTGTTTTGTCAATCTCTATATCGCTATGCGCAGCAGAAACAAAGCCAGCTTCAAAAGCAGAAGGCGCGAAATAAATTCCTTCTTTTAGCATGGCATGAAAAAAAAGATTAAAGGCATCACGGTCACTATCCATCACTTCAGCAAAACTTGCTGGAGGTGTGTGTCGAAAATAAATCCCGAACATTCCACCTACTGCTTGCGCACTGAACACTACATTATTTTTAGCTGCAACAGCAGTCAAGCCATCTGCTAGCTTACGAGTCATGGTTGACAATTTATCAAAGAAGCCTGGTTTTTGTATTTGTCGTAGCGTTTCCAGTCCAGCAGCTACCGCAACTGGGTTACCGGAAAGCGTACCGGCTTGATATACGGGTCCCAGTGGCGCTAAGCATTCCATTACATCGCGCCGCCCTCCAAAAGCTGCCATCGGTAGCCCTCCTCCAATTACTTTACCCAGAATAGTTAGATCTGGTTTGATTCCGTACAAGCCTTGCGCACATTCTAGGCCGACACGAAAACCAGTCATGACTTCATCAAGAATCAGTAAGCTGCCATGCTCAGTACACAACTCGCGTAGTATCTCCAGAAACTTGGGTGATGCTTTAATCAAATTCATGTTACCCGCCACAGGCTCGACTATTACTGCTGCGATTTCAGAACCCAGCTTACTGAAGGTTTTTTCTACTTCGTCAATGTCGTTATAGTTCAATACCAATGTATGCCCCGCTGTTTCTGCTGGCACACCTGCCGAGCTAGGGTGGCCAAAAGTCAATGCGCCTGAACCTGCTTTAACTAATAGAGCATCATCATGTCCGTGATAACAGCCCTCAAACTTGATGATCCGATTTCTGCCAGTGTAACCACGTGCAAGCCGTATAGCACTCATCCCCGCTTCTGTTCCAGAACTTACTAACCGTACCAGCTCCAGTGAAGGTAATAATTGACATAACAACTCAGCTATTTCTAGCTCTGCTTCTGTCGGAGCTCCAAAAGAGGTTCCACGGCTTGCTGCATCCTGAACAGCTTTAACAATATCGGGATGAGCATGACCCAGGATAAGCGGCCCCCATGATCCAACGTAATCAATATAGGATTTTCCTTCTACATCCCAAAAATAAGCGCCTTGACCACGTTGAAAAAAGATGGGAGTACCTCCTACGGATTTAAAAGCTCGAACGGGTGAATTGACTCCTCCTGGAATAAATTGTCTGGAACGTTCAAATAATTGCTGATTAGTAGTCGCCATTGGGATATTTTTTAAGGATTATTGAAATAGGTAGTTTAGCTAAATAACTTTGAAAACTGTTGTGTAGCAGATTGAATATCTGGCACACCAAATAATGCATGACTAACAGCCACAGCATCACACCCACTGGTAACAAGCTTTACAGCATTATCTGGATTAATGCCGCCGATTGCCACAATAGGGATAGTTAATGCTTTTTTTGCTATATCAAGTAAATAGATCGGTGCATGGTTTGTATGCGCTTTGGTTAGTGATGGATAAAATGCGCCAAACGCAACATAATCAGCTCCCATTTTTTCAGCCTCAACTGCTCGACTAAACTGATTGTAGCAAGAAGCACCAATAAGTTTGTTTGGGCCAAGACGACGTCGAGCTATTGCTACAGGAATATCCTCTCCCCCCACATGCAAACCTTCTGCATCAATCTCTATGGCTAAATCTATATGATCGTTAATGATCAGAGGCACCTGAAATTGCTTACAGAGATGGTGGATCCGCCGTGCTTGTTTCAAGCGCAATTTATTATCAGCCTGCTTATTTCGGTATTGCAACCAATTCACTCCACCAGCTAATACCTGATATACCTTTTCACACAAATTGTCGGTATCTTCCACATCAGGTGTAATTGCATACAAGCCTCTCATCCTAAATTTATTTATAGAATTATCCATTGCTGGAATCATTGACTTCTTCTGACTCTTTGCTTTTCGCCCAAAAGAATCTATCAGGTATATGTTGCCCCATTCCAGGGCGGAAGCCTGCCTTGAGCGTGTGCCAAGTAAACTTTTGTGCTGCATAAACGCTATCTATAATTGATTCCCCATGCGCAAGTGAAGCTGCTATTGCGGATGACAAGGTACACCCTGAACCGTGGAATGAGCCAGATAAACGCGGCCATGCATCAGAACGAATCATTCCACTGGAATCATAGAGTACATTCACTACTTGTGGTGTATTTTCATGAGCCCCCTTGATAAGCACATAGTTGCATCCCCATTGCAATAATCGGTCCGCACTTTGTTTTAAATCCAGAATCTCCAGATCATCCTCTTCATGAAGAGCAATACGCCTGGCTTCAATACTATTAGGGGTAATAATAGTGGCCTGGGGAAAAAGCATTTCACGCATGGCAGCAATAATTTCTTCATTAGCAAACACATCACCGCGACTAGATGCTAATACCGGATCAAGTACTAATGGAATAGCTGGATAATCTGACACTACTTCAGCGATGGCAGCAACAATTTCAACACTACCCAGCATACCAATCTTAAATGCTTGTATTGGCATATCTTGCAAGACAGCCCTTGCCTGATCAACAATCCATTCAGCATCCATTACAAATATATCTTCGACACCAGTCGTATCTTGAACTGTGATGGCAGTTAGTACTGTCAATGGGTGACACTTCATTCCCGCAAGTGTCAACATATCAGCTTGAATGCCGGCTCCCCCACTTGGGTCACTGGCTGCGAAAGATAATACAATTGGAGGTGGTAGTGACATGCATTAATACCGTAAAATGTCATTTTAACTTAAGCAAATATACTTATCTATTATGACTACAGAAAGTAACCCAGTTTATTGTCGCTATATGTGTATGATTTGTGGTTTTATCTATGATGAAGCTGAAGGATGGCCTCAAGATGGTATTCCAGCTGGAACGCGCTGGGAAGATGTTCCTATGAATTGGACATGCCCGGAATGTGGTGCGCGGAAAGAAGATTTTGAAATGGTAAAAATATAATGCGTATTCTTCATACTATGCTGCGAGTGGGTAACCTGGAGCGCTCAATCCAGTTTTATACCAATGTACTGGGGATGCGAGTTTTGCGTCGTAAAGATTATCCAGAAGGAAAATTTACATTAGCATTCGTAGGTTATCAGGACGAAATAGAGGGTACGGTTTTAGAACTAACGCATAACTGGGAAATCGATCACTATGATCTCGGAACAGGTTTTGGGCATATTGCAATTGAAGTAGAAAATGCTTATGAAGCCAGCGAAAAAGTTAAGAATTTGGGAGGACGTGTTACGCGAGAACCAGGCCCGATGAAGCACGGAACGACTGTAATTGCTTTCATAGAAGATCCAGATGGCTACAAAATTGAATTTATTCAGAAAAAAAGTAATGGAGTCACACCATGATAGGTAATACAGCTGTTGTTATCATGACAGCTTCACCCAACTCTTATCATGTGAATGCTGTGTCTCGTTTGCTGGCTTTTTAAAAATAGTACCAATAAACAAAATAGTCATTTGAACTGAAGTAATTTTTAAATATCAGAGCAATTAACTGTATAAATAAAATAAATATGACAACGCAAGAAGAAACAAACATTACCCAACCCCCTCTATTCTTCACGGATAGTGCTGCCAGTAAAGTAAAAGAGCTGATCGAAGAAGAAGCAAACGAGGAGCTCAAACTAAGAGTTTTTGTCAGTGGAGGCGGATGTTCCGGATTTCAATACGGTTTTACATTTGATGAAACTATTAACGAAGATGATTTCGTGATAGAAAAACAGGGAGTCAGGTTGCTAGTAGATTCCATGAGTGTTCAATATTTGCTAGGTGCAGAAATTGATTATCAGGAAAATGCCCAAGGAGCCCAGTTTGTTATCAAAAATCCATCAGCTGCTAGTACTTGTGGATGCGGCTCTTCATTCTCGGTTTAAAAGAATTGTTAAGCGGGATAAATTGCACCCAATATTCGTTTACCGGCTGCGCCTGTTACCGCTGGAAGGTTTCCAGGAACACGTTCAATAGATTGCCGTGCCAACCATGCAAAAGCAAAAGCCTCTACCCAATCAACATCAATGCCCAGTACATCAGTCAAATTGATTTGATAATCTGATAATTCTTGCTGCAATTGCATGACAAGAAAGCTATTATGTGCCCCTCCCCCACACAAATAGAGTTCACGAGCCATTGGATAATAAGCCCGTACAGAATCTGCAATCGACCGTATAGTCAGTTGTAAGAGCGTAGCTTGAACATCTTGAGGGGCTTCTTTTCCCGTTAAATAAGGTGATAACCAATTAAGATCAAATGTTTCTCTACCCGTACTTTTGGGAGGTGGTAAAGAAAAGTAGGGTGAATTCAATAGATCTTCTAATAAATAATCAATTACCTTACCCGTCTTCGCCCATAGTCCATTATGATCATAACGTTTGCCTGTGTGTTGCAAACACCAAGCATCCATCAACATATTCCCAGGTCCGCAGTCAAATCCACTTACGTTATCTGTAATAGGCAAACTAGTAATATTAGCAATCCCACCAATATTAACAATCAAGCGGTGAATTTGGGGGTGAGAAAAGATTGCCTGGTGAAAAGCGGGAACCAGTGGTGCTCCCTGCCCTCCTGCAGCAATATCACGATTTCGAAAATCTGTTACAACGGTTATATTCGTTAATTCTGCTAACAAAGCACCGTTGATTAACTGGATACTATATCTATTTTCTGGTTGTGGACAGTGTCGAATAGTTTGTCCATGACAGCCAATTGCCACCACTGCTTCAGCAAGAGTATCGGTCTTTTCTAGTAAAGCTCTTACAGCTTTCGCATATAATCTAGATAACTGGTTACTTAATAGCGCTGTACGATGCAATTCGTTTTCACTACTTTGATTTAAGCCCAGCAACTCAGATTGAAGAGATAAGCTGTAAGGAAGATAGTAGGTCTCAATAAGAGAAAATGATGAGGTAGAAAGATCTACGAGTACGGCATCGACGCCATCCAAACTCGTGCCTGACATAACGCCGATGTAATACATTCTTGCTATTGCTATGAACTACATTAATTTAATGCAGCCAATCGAGTATTGCGTAACAGATCAAGTCGAGAAGTTAATTCTCTAGTTTGTCTACGAAAAACCGAGTAGTACTTTTTACTTATAGGTTGCGCTGCTGGCATGACGATTTTAGAAGGATCATGTTGCACTCCGTTTATTCGTAATTCATAATGAAGATGAGGACCAGTTGCCATTCCAGTTGATCCAACAAAACCAATAATGTCACCTTGCTTGATACGCCCTCCTCTCTGCAAATTTTTATTAAACCCTGATAAATGACCGTATGCAGAACTGTATTGAGCATCATGCTTGAGCACAATTAGATTTCCATATCCTTTTTGCCAACCTTTAAATTCAACGACACCATTTGCTGTTGCCATTACTGGTGTTCCCGTTGGAGCGGCATAATCAATACCTCGATGAGCACGCCAACGTTTCAATATAGGATGATAACGCGCATGAGTAAATCCGGAACTAATTCTGGAAAATTTTAAAGGAGCCATCAGAAATGGTTTATTCAAACTCTCTCCTTCAGGTGTGTAATAGCTACCTTCGTCACCTGGTGGTTGAAAATAGACAGCTCGCATAGATTTCTCTTTGTTGAAAAATTCAACTGCAAGCACATGCCCGGCCTGTATTTTCCCACTTTCATCCTGAGTAGATTCATAAACAACTGTAAAACGATCTCCTTTTCGAAGGTCTCGATGAAAATCAATACTGCTGGAAAATATATCGATGATCTGTGAAGCGATTGAATTTGGCAAATCTGCTTTATCAACAGCAGCAAATAGAGATGTGTTAATTACACCTGAGCCTACCAGAATACGCTTATTACCTTCAGCTGATTGTTCGCTTAATTCAAATGCATCGTTGTTCTTTTCAACTTGGAGTTGTTCACCATTTCCGTAGAAATAGCGTAAGGTCAGTAATTCTCCATCTGGTTTGGTTTCTGCGTGAATAATTTCGCCAGGTTTGAGCTGATTTATTGCTCGATTTCCTCGAACAGCATCTAAAAAGTGGTTTTTATCTATTTGGTTGATTTCAAGACGAGTAAGAATGGCAGCAATGGTATCGCCTCGACGTATGCTTTCCTGATGCCAAAAAGTCATCTCGGGATCAGAGGATGTAAATTTTTCAGGTAGTGGCAAAGCACGTACTATTTTTTGATTAGGTATTTCCTGTAGAGAAGCATCTGGAACAATTCCAAAAGCGGTAACCATTCCGAATAATGGCAAACTGGATAAAATAGTAATCCAACGCATTTTTTTTTGTGCAAAGACTGTAAGTTTTTGCGATAAAATGCTTTTTCTTTTGCAAGGCGACTGGTAGTAAATCAAATGTCATACTCCTATTCGTCTATTGGAAATCCTTCAAGTCTAACACGAAAAAGCATAAATATAATGACGACTGATTTTTTTATAGGCTGCCGTGTCTAAGTTAGTGATTGAACAATTACAAATAATTAAACGAGGGTGCCAAGAATTACTGATTGAAGAAGAGCTCATACAGAAGCTTTCCAAAAATCAGCCATTAAGAGTGAAAGCGGGCTTTGACCCGACAGCGCCGGATCTGCATCTAGGACACACTGTTTTATTAAACAAGTTACGTCAGCTTCAAGACCTGGGTCATCATGTCCTGTTTTTAATAGGTGATTTCACTGGAATGATCGGGGATCCCAGCGGCAAAAATGCTACTCGTCCACCGTTAACACGCGAGCAAATTTCACTAAATGCTGAAACCTATGCCTCTCAGGTATTCAAGATACTCAAACCAGAGCAAACGGAAGTAGTTTTCAACTCGACCTGGATGGATCAATTCAGTGCAGCCGATCTAGTCAGATTGGCTTCCACCTATACTGTTGCTCGCATGCTGGAACGAGATGATTTCAGCAAACGCTATCGTGAAAATCGGCCGATAGCCATTCATGAATTTCTTTATCCGCTTGTGCAGGGATACGATTCAGTTGCATTAAAAGCTGATCTCGAGTTGGGTGGTACCGATCAAAAATTCAATTTACTGGTTGGTCGCGAATTACAAAAGCATTACCACCAATCACCTCAATGTATATTAACCATGCCACTATTAGAAGGGTTGGACGGGATCCAAAAAATGTCCAAGTCGCTCAATAACTATGTTGGTATCAACGAATCACCAACTGAAATATTTGGTAAGTTAATGTCAATTAGCGACTCGCTCATGTGGCGTTATATTGAATTGCTGTCCTTTGAATCTTTAGACACGATAAATCAATGGCAACGAGAAGTAGATGCAGGCCGTAACCCACGTGAGATAAAAGTACAGTTCGCACAGGAAATTGTCACGCGTTTTCATAGCCAGACAGCTGCCATCGAAGCCACGAAGGATTTTGAAACACGTTTTAGTAAAGGAGCGCTGCCTGATGATATTCCAGAACAAAAATTATATATTCAAGAAACTGGATTAGCTTTACCTCAACTGCTCAAGCAATCGGGGTTGACAGCAAGCACAAGTGAAGCATTACGCATGATCGAACAAGGTGGCGTAAAACTTGATGGAAACAAAATCAGTGACAAAACAATAGTCATACCCATTGATGCAACTGTTGTGATTCAGGTTGGTAAACGAAAGTTTGCAAAAGTGACGCTACATGTTAATCAACCAGAAAATACGTAAACTCCTCATGTCAATGAACATGACACACTATGAATAAAAAAGCACTTATTCTACCTTGCGAAACACGCGCACGCGAATTCGATGCCAAACTGTTATTGGCTTGTCATGCGGCGGAAAATGGAATTCCCACTATCGTGGGTTCAAAAAAAATTATTGATCGAATTGCTCCTTCATTGCCAAATGGTCTCTATATCAATAAAAGCATAGGTCCACACAGTACTACTGTATTGCGCATGCTAAAACGCATTGGATTCACAGTAACTGCCTGGGATGAAGAAGGTTTAGTCTGGGCGACACCAGAACTTTATCGTTTAACTAAGCTCGATGGGCGTGCGCTACAGGAGCCTCGTTGTATTTTTGCTTGGGGAAAAGCTAATGCTGACGCAATTCGTGAGCACCCTGATTTTACTGATACACCTATCTATCTAATAGGAAATCCGCGTACTGATCTGCTACGACCTGAATTACAAGCCTTGTTCGATGATCAAATAAACGATTTACTTACTCGTTTTGGCAAATTTATTTTGATCAATACCAACTTTTCTCTCGTCAATCACTTCTATGCTAAAGAAAGTCGTTTATTGAATCTGCTGGAATCCGAGAAAAAACATAACATTAGGAGAAAAAATCCAAAAGTAGGTCTAGCTGCGCATAAAAAACTTATTTTTGAGCATTTCATAGAAATGGTGCCAGCCATAGCTAAGCAATTTCCTGAAACCACAATTGTTATTCGCCCACACCCATCCGAGAATCATGCTCCGTGGATTAATATTGCTCATGACTTCAAAAATGTACAAGTTGTTTATGAAGGCAACATCATTCCATGGCTAAAAGCAGCAACAGTAACCATACACAACAGTTGCACTACAGCTGTTGAATCATTTTTAATGGATCATATTACACTCGCTTATTGTCCTGTAAAAAATCGTGCTTATGATCACGCGCTACCTAACAACCTTAGTATACAAAGCGAGAGTTTGCCTGTTCTTTTGAAGCAGATTGATCAGATGCTGACTGGTAATATGCCTATTAACGTGCAGGATATTGAACAACGCAAAGATTTGGCTCGTCATCATCTTGCATCCTATGAAGGTCCTTCTTCATGTGAGCGGTTGATGCCAGTTATCAAGCAACTTATTCGCACCTCCTCTGCTGATAGACCGCCGTTGTTGACTCGCGCTATTGGAATAAGTACCGCGTATTGCCGCAGCGTACTAAAAAGCTATATCGCGCACAAACCTGGTCACCGCAATGACAAAGCTTATCTACAACATATGTTCCCACCGACTTCTCACAGGGAAGTCGAACAACAGATTCAACGCATGGGATCACAACTTGGGCGTTTTCAGCATCTACAAACCCAGGAATTGGCTAGAAATGTTTTCATTATCCAATAAAAAACAGTAAATATCCTACAAAATATCTTTAATACTTATATGAAAACCAGTGTAAAAATTATTGGAGCAGGATCAATAGGCAATCACTTGACATACGGTTGTCGCCAGCAAGGATGGGAAGTCACCCTGTGTGATTTGGATGCAACAGCATTACAGCGTGCACGTAATGAAATTTATCCTGCTCGTTACGGACGGTGGGATGACAATATCCGACTAGCACACCCTGACGAAACAATTGAAGAGGATTTTGATGTTGTCATCATCGGCACGCCACCAGACACCCATATCAGTATTGCACTTAATGTTCTACAACAAAAACCTCCTCGGTTACTGCTGATAGAAAAGCCATTATGTACGCCATCACTGACTGATTGCGAACAACTACGCACGCTAGCCAATCGCACTGGCACACGGGTTCTTGTTGGTTACAACCACACGTTGACATCCAATACATTACAAGCTGAACAATGGCTGAAATTAGGTTCTTTAGGAAAAATACTCACAATCCACGCACAAATTCGTGAACATTGGCAAGGTATTTTTAAGGCTCACCCATGGATTTCTGGTCCGGAAGAAACTTATTTGGGTTACACAGATAGAGGGGGTGGCGCATTAGGTGAACATTCTCACGGATTGTCTATTTGGCAGCATTTTGCACGCCTTAGTGGACATGGACGTATCATCGAAGTTTCCGCTATGTTAGATATGGTTGAGGCGCGAGGAGCGCGTTATGATCGATTGGCTCAACTTAATCTACGTACAGAAAGTGGATTAGTGGGGTTGCTAGTTCAAGATGTTATGACCGAGCCAGCGGATAAACAACTCCGGCTACAAGGAGAGAATGGTTACATTGACTGGTTTATTAACTTAAAACCCGGAATGGACGCTGTTAAACTCCAGCTACAAGACCAGCCTGAGCAATTTCAATACTTCAAAAAAACTAGGCCTGATGATTTTCAGCCAGAAATTATGCACATTGCTGCATTGCTGGCTGACCCTCATCAAAACTCCCCTATTTCACTCACATATGGCATGGAAACCATGTTAGTTATTGCAGCCGCCATACGTTCTCACGAAACAGGTCGAACGATAAGAATTGACTACAATCAACCTTATGGATATGAAGCTTTACAATAGTTTCTGTAGCTGATGTACGCACATAAAAAAGTATTAGTAGTAGTACCTGCTCGAGGAGGCAGCAAAGGGATACCGTTGAAGAATCTGCGAAAGGTTGCTGGTATTTCATTAATTGAACACACCGGGCAGTTAGTACATAAACTAAATTGGGTGGATCGAGCAGTTGTTTCGACTGATCACGAAGATATTGCACAAGCAGCTGAAAATGCTGGTTTAGCAGCGCCTTTTCGACGGCCACTTGAGCTTTCTGGAGATCGCATTGCTGACATTCCAGTGTTACAGCATGCTTTACTTGCCACCGAAGAAATTGATAATTGTCAATATGACATTATCGTTATGCTACAACCAACCTCCCCATTACGTCAGGTAGAGCACGTCACAGCTACTGTCCAAAAGTTGGTTGAGGAAAATTTAGATGCTGTTTGGACCGTTAGCCCAACAGATCTAAAATACCATCCACTCAAGCAGCTAGTATTAAACGAACAAGGTAAGCTGAATTTATGGGACTCACGCGGGAGCCAAATTATCGCTCGTCAACAGCTTACCCCTATCTACCATCGTAATGGTGCCGCTTATGCACTAACACGTACCTGTTTACTTGAGCAATCCACGCTGTTGGGGATAAACAGTGGCGCTGTTATCATTGATGAGCCTATGTTAAGTATTGATACAGAAGCAGATCTTGCTTTAGCGGAATCATTACTTCTTACTAGTTCAAAACAAAATCCTATTTCCTCAACTTTTCCACAAGAAGGTGTGGAAAACAAATATAGAACATTTGTGGTGGATATTGATGGCGTGTTAGCTACATTGGTACCCGATAACGATTACTCCCGTTGCCAACCAATGACTGAAAATATCCGTATCATTAATAACCTGTATGCAGCAGGGCATAGAATTATCTTGTTTACTGCACGAGGATCAGCGACGGGCATAGATTGGGAAGACGTCACGCGTAATCAAATGAATCAATGGGGAGTCAATCATCACATCCTGCAATTCGGCAAACCAGCTGCGGATTTTTACATTGATGATCGTTTTATTACAATAAAAGAAGCACTACAACATTGCTAAATGCATACGAATACTTAATAAAGTGGATAATAAGGTGCTAAAAGTGAAACGGAATATTGCTGTGACGGTCTATTAAGCAAATGAAAAATTAGCAAATTTATATATTTAAAGCTAAATAAAGATGACTATGGAAACATTACTGGATCGATTATATATTTTTGAAATGGCCAACAACCACCAAGGCAGTGTGGAACATGGTCTGAAAATTATTGAAGCGGTTGCTCGGATCGCTCGTAAACACAAGATTAAGGCAGCAGTCAAATTACAGCTACGTGAACTAGATACATTTATCCATCCTGATTACAAGGGACGTGACGATGTCAAGCATATTAATCGATTTGAAAGTACACGACTCGATCTAAATGAATTTCATCAGTTAGTAGAAGCAATTCGAGAGCATGAATTGGTTTCTATTGCTACTCCATTTGACGAACCCTCCGTTCACGTCTGCCAAGCGCTGGGAGTACAGGTGCTAAAACTAGCTAGTTGCTCAGCTACCGACTGGCCATTAATTACGGCAATTGCCGAAGCTAATCGACCTGTTATCGCATCTACCGGCGGATTAAATATTTATGACATTGATAATCTAGTTAGCTTTCTACATAAACGCGCCCCTGCCTTTGCACTGATGCACTGCGTCTCTGTTTATCCTGCACCAGATGACCAGATACACATGAATTTCCTTAGTAAAATCATGCGCCGTTATCCTTATGTATTGGTTGGCTACTCGGGTCATGAAGCACCAGATAATAACGAAGTCACCATGGCTGCTATTGCTAAAGGCGCACGCTTACTAGAACGCCATGTTGGCGTTCCCACTGACGCCATTCAACTCAATGCTTATTCGCTGAATCCAGAACAGGCTGATCGTTGGATTGCTGCAGCGGAGAGAATGCGTGCTATTTGTGGTGAAAATGAAGAAAAATATGTTACGCAAAATGAAAAAGATTCCCTGCGTGAACTACAACGAGGTGTATTTGCTAAACGTGCAATCAGCAAAGGAAGTAAGATTCGCCCAGAAGATGTCTTTTTTGCGATGCCTTGTGCAGAAGGACAACTTACCAGTGGTGAATTTGGTCAGTTACGTGCGCAATTTACCGCTTCACGCGACTATGCTGCCAATACTGCCATATTTGAAACACCCAAACTGGATACAATGCGCCTAATCAGAGGAATTCTACATGATGCTAAAGGACAATTATATGAATCTGGCATAGCTTTAGGTGAAGACTACACCGTTGAAATTTCTCATCATTACGGATTGGAACAATTTCGGGAAACAGGATGTATTTTGATCAATCTGATTAATCGTGAATATTGTTACAAAATATTAATTATGTTGCCCGGACAAAAACATCCGCCACACATGCACAAACAGAAAGAGGAAACTTTCTGCATGTTATGGGGGGATCTAACCGTTAATCTGCCCGAACAAGAGGCTGTCAGACTGAAACCAGGCGATAAACTATTAGTTCCACGTAATACTATGCACGATTTTTCTACCCTTTCCGGTGCGATATTTGCTGAAGTATCCACTCATAGCATTGTGGGGGATTCTTACTATGCTAATCCAGAAATAGCAGAACTTGATCCCATGCAACGTAAAACTATTTTGGATAACTGGTAAGCGACCTTCCCTTACAAAGCACTATTCAGCTGATGGTGCATCATCCAAATTTGGTGGAGAAGCCTGCACTTCTTTGATTACCTCTTGAAAATCACCTACATCCTCAAAACTTCTATATACCGAAGCAAAGCGGATGTAGGCTACCTTATCTAGCTTATACAGCTCCTGCATTACCCATTCACCAATTGTACGTGATGAAATTTCCTGTGCGCCGCTTCCCAGCAACTTTTGTAAAATACGATCGATAGCAGCATCTACTTGACCAACGGGAACTGGACGTTTATGTAAGGCCCGGGCAAAGCTGGTATAAAGTTTTTCTCGATCAAATTCAACGCGATTTCCTCCTTGCTTGATAACTTGTGGATAACGTACTTCTACTGTTTCATACGTCGTGAAACGTTTCCCACAGACTGTACACTGTCTTCTACGCCTGATCCGAGAACCTTCTTCGCTGACACGCGAATCAACTACGCTGGTATCTTCAGCACCACAAAAAGGACATCGCATTGTTGTACCTCCAAATTAAAACAGACAGCCATTTAGCACAAAGCCATTTAGCACAAAAATTTGAGTTATACAAAAATGATCAGTTTCCATATACAGGAAATTTTGCACACAAAGCTTGTGCGTTTCTAGCCACTTGATCTAATACCGCTGTATTTGCTGGCGCTTCTAATACATCAGCGACTAGATTAGCAAGTTGCTCGGACTCCGGTTCCTTGAAACCACGCGTGGTAATTGCCGGTGTACCAATCCGTATTCCACTCGTAACAAATGGTTTTTGTGGATCGTTAGGAATCGCATTTTTATTGACGGTAATATGCGCAGCTTCCAATGCAGCTTCTGCTTCTCTCCCTGTCAGATTTTTAGCCCGTAAATCCACCAAGAACATGTGACAGTCGGTGCGACCAGATACAATGCGTAAACCGCGCTGTTGCAGTACTTTAGCCATAACACGAGCATTCTCGATAACCTGTTTTTGATAATCTTTAAATGCCTGAGTAGAAGCTTCCTTGAAAGCAACCGCTTTAGCCGCAATTACATGCATTAGCGGGCCACCTTGCGTTTGTGGAAAGACTGCCGAATTGAGTGCCTTTTCGTGCTCTGGCTTGGCCATAATTACCCCACCACGCGGGCCGCGCAGTGTTTTATGAGTAGTACTGGTCACAAAATCAGCAATTCCAACGGGATTAGGATAATAACCTGCAGCGATCAATCCCGCATAGTGAGCCATATCGACAAACAAATATGCGCCTACGCTATCTGCAATTTTACGAAAAGTTTGCCAATCAATTACTCGCGCATAAGAAGAAGCGCCCGCAACAATCATACGAGGCTTATGTTCATGTGCAAGTCGTTCCAACTCTACATAGTCAATTTCTTCAGTAGTGGGGTCAAGGCCGTAAGCAACCGAATTGAATATCTTACCGCTCATGTTGACTGATGCACCGTGCGTTAAATGACCCCCATGCGCTAACGACATGCCCAGAAGCGTATCTCCAGGTTTCAACGCTGATAAATAAACAGCCGCATTAGCTTGTGAACCGGAATGTGGCTGGACATTGACGTATTCAGCATTGAACAATGCCCTTAAACGATCAATCGCTAATTGCTCGACGATATCCACATGCTTGCAGCCTCCGTAATATCGTTTACCAGGGTATCCTTCAGCATATTTATTAGTCAGTACAGAGCCTTGTGCCTGCAAAACAGCTGGGCTAGCATAATTTTCCGAGGCAATCAGTTCTATATGATCTTCCTGTCGCTGCATTTCCCCCAGGATCGCCTGCCATAAATCTGGATCAACTTGCTCAATCGTCATGCTTTTTGAAAACATAGTATCTACTCTCTGATTTTTATTAGAAAAGAGTCATTCTATCATCGCGTCTCAATGCAAGCTGTGTAATTGCATAGCCATGTTCCTCATGCAAAAACAATATAATTCACTAGTATATAATTGACTTCATTTACTGAATTGACGATGATTGTCGGCGCATCATATTTCATTTCACCCAAAACAGGAGCTTTTTTATGACAATAAGCACATTTAAACAACAAGTTGAATCCATTATTCAAAGCAAACATTTGCTAAAACACCCATTTTATATCGCCTGGACCGAAGGCAAGCTGACGCGCGAACAGTTACGCCATTATGCTGAGCAATATTTTTACAACGTACTGGCCGAACCTACCTATCTCAGTGCCGTTCATTTCAATACACCACATTTTCACAATGAAGAAAACTGTGGCGATATCAGCATTCGTCAAGAAGTTCTCAAAAACTTAATTGATGAAGAGCATGGAGAAAAAAATCACCCTGCTTTATGGAAAGCATTTGCCTTTGCATTAGGCGCAAATGATGCCAGTCTGGCAAAAGCTGCAGCATTGCCAGAAACACAAAATCTAGTTTCAACTTTCCGCGATATTTGTATCAATGAGTCTTTTTATGCGGGATTAGCGGCATTACATGCATTTGAATCTCAGGTTCCTGATATTGCTGCTGTCAAGATTGATGGTTTGGCTAAATTCTATGGAATGAACAATCCAAAAGATTACGAGTTTTTCTCGGTACACCAAACTGCTGATATTTTTCACTCACAAGCAGAATGGTCAATTATCGAGAAATTTGCTGATACACCGGAAAAACAAGCTGAAGTACTCGCCGCTACTCGTCGTGCTTGTGATGCGCTATGGACATTCTTAGACGGGATACACGAAAACTACTGCGCCAATCTTATTTGTGAGGAAAAAGAAGCAGTTACGCTACACTAATCTCATATTTTTCTGATTACAAGCATTATTAATACCGGATATCTCTTTTTAGCTAAAAACAGATATCCGGTTTTTTACTTTTCTTATTTCACCCTCAATTTTTTTGAATTTACTTTCCCACTTAATGGTTTGATTCCATCTAATCGAGCAAAACAAATCTGATCAATCGTTCTCAAGAAATCTTGCAAATAACGCAATGAAGCATCTTGTTCTCGTACTGAAAGATACAAATCGCTCCACAGACCACCTGCACCAATACGCCGTGCAATTACATATTCATAGTCTAGGTAGTTTTTGATACCCCAACCTGGTAGAGCAGCAATTCCTCTCCGGCTTGCTACCAGCTGCAAAATAGCTACGGTTAGTTCAGTTGTACGCCGTTGCCAGCTAACACCAGCAGGGATCAACACCTGTCGAATCAAATCAATGCGCTCTTCTGGAACTGGATAAGTGATCAACACATCTTTTGCAAAATCATCCGCTTCCAGTACTTTTTTCTTTCCAAGCACATGCCCTGGCGCTAACACAGCCAGAATCTCGAAACGAAATAATGGAAAATGAACAATGCCTGGTTGTGGTTTATTTTCTGAACCAATTACCACATCAGCGATATCTTGCCTCAGCAAAGAAATCGGATCACTGTGAAAGCCAGAAACTAAATCCAGCTCTACTTCTGGCCAATGTTGCCGGAAATCATCCATAATCGGCATTAGCCAATCAAAACACGTGTGACATTCCAGCACGATGCGCAAACTTCCAGCTGTTTGCCGCGATATTTTTGCTAGCTCTCGTTCTGCTAACTGAACCTCGCTCAGTATTCTTTCCGCCAATTTTACTAATCGCTTACCCGCATCGGTTAATTGTACTGTATGACCATTACGCTGAATAATCGGCAGCTGATAATGCTCCTGCAGCGCCTTAATCTGATGAGATATTGCAGATTGAGTTAAATGCACTCGCTGTGCAGCCAAAGAAATACTTCCAGTTTCTTCTAGCGCACTTAACGTTCGGAGATGTCGTAACTCTAACATACATGAAGAATATTCATGGTTTTATACAAAAGATTTCATTTGATTCATTATAAAGTATTCCACACAATCATGGTCTTTTGATCAGGTGGAAAGACGTCATGAAAATACAAACCCATAATCTCGGTTTCCCAAGAATTGGAGCACGACGAGAATTAAAGAAAGCTCTTGAAAGCTATTGGAAAGGGCAAATTAATGCCGAACAGTTATTGTCCTCTGCACGTGAAATTCGTATTAATAATTGGTTATTACAGCAAAAAGCAGGAATCAATCTAATTCCTATCGGGGATTTCTCGTTATATGACCATATGCTTGATATGACGGTATTATTAGGAGCTGTTCCTTCTCGTTTTAAGCATACGGATGATCAAATTCCTGTGGATCGCTACTTTGCTATGGCGCGTGGCACAAACAACCAGCCGGCTATGGAGATGACCAAATGGTTCAATACTAATTATCACTATATCGTTCCAGAATTTGACCGAGCCACCCAATTCCATCTAGCTTCTGATCGGCTATTTCAAGAAATTGAAGAAGCTAAAGCACTCGGGATCACACCAAAGGTCGTCTTAATAGGTCCGTTAACCTATCTATATCTCGGCAAGGAAACTGTATCAGATTTTCAGCGGTTAGATTTACTTCCTCGCTTGCTGCCGGTTTATCGTAAAATCTTGCAAAAAATTGCAGCTCTTGGTGTGGAATGGGTGCAAATGGATGAACCTATCCTCACATTGGATCTTGAGCAATGCTGGCTGGATAGTTTCGTAACAGCCTACCACTCGTTAAATAATACGTATTGTCAGTTGCTACTTACTACTTACTTTGGTGCAGTTGATCATCACCTCTCCCTCCTTAAAGATCTGCCAGTAGCGGGCTTGCATATCGATCTGAACAGCGCTCCAGAACAGCTCGAATCATTTATTGGAAGAGATTTTTCTGACAAAACCCTATCGCTGGGCTGTGTTGACGGACGCAACATCTGGCGTACTGATTTATCACAAAAGTTAGAAATGCTTTCGCAGATCGTATCTCGTACTAACGGGAATCTATGGATTGCTCCAAGTTGTTCATTGCTACACTGCCCGGTAGATTTGTCACTGGAAGTCAAATTGGATCCAGAAATTAAGAGTTGGCTAGCTTTTGCCACTCAAAAGCTGAAAGAGATAGTCATACTTGGGCAAGGGTTAAATCACGGTAAGGAATTCATTCAGGCACAACTTGCAACCTCTGATCAAGCTAGCCAGTCAAGAAAAACCTCTTGCCGTATCCATAATCCAGTAGTGCATCACAGAATTAGCCATTTAACTGAACGTGATAGCCAACGCACACACAGTTTTACTGTCCGCAAACAGCAGCAACAGCAACGTTTTAAATTACCTTTATTACCTACTACAACTATTGGCTCTTTTCCGCAAACATCCACTATTCGTCAAGCACGCGCAGCATTCAAAAAGAATGAGCTCAGCCATCTTGAATACCTATCCGCTATGCGTGAAGAAATCCGTGAGATTATTCACAAACAAGAAGAAATAGGACTAGATGTATTGGTTCATGGTGAACCTGAACGTAACGATATGGTGGAATATTTCGGTGAGCAACTATGGGGTTACGCCTTTACTGAAAATGGCTGGGTACAGAGCTATGGTTCACGTTGCGTGAAACCTCCTATTTTATATGGCGATGTCTATCGTCCTGAAGCAATGACTGTCGATTGGATTGGGTATGCCCAAAGTTTGACACAAAAACCTGTTAAAGGCATGCTAACAGGTCCAGTTACCATGTTGTTTTGGTCATTTGTTCGTGACGATCAACCAAAAGCAGATACTGCACTACAACTTGCATTGGCTATCCGGGATGAAGTAATTGATCTGGAAAAAGCTGGTATCGGCATGATTCAGATTGATGAGCCAGCATTTCGTGAAGGGCTCCCACTTAGAAAATGCGATTGGCAACATTACTTAGATTGGGCAGTCAAGGCATTTCGTATCGCCAGCTCTGGTGTAAAAGATGAAACCCAGATTCATACTCACATGTGCTACTCTGAGTTTCACGATATCTTACCTGCCATTGCCGAATTAGATGCCGATGTTATTACCATTGAAACATCACGTTCACGCATGGAATTACTTGATGCGTTCGTTAAATTTTCTTACCCGAATGAAATTGGCCCTGGTGTATATGATATCCACTCTCCACGCATACCAGATACATCAGAAATGCTAGAGCTACTAAAAAAAGCATCACGCCATATTGATCCAAAATTGTTATGGGTTAATCCAGATTGTGGATTAAAAACACGTAACTGGCCTGAAACGCAAACAGCTTTGCAAAAAATGGTAGCTTGTGCCAAATCTTTGCGCAGCACTCTACAAGTCTGATCACCATCATTACAATCGAATAATCATTGGAATGGATACTCACGTAATTAGTAGTAAGCCATTATGAATTTCTAATTGTGCGGTAATATTACCCAGAGTCTGGCAGTCAGTTGGTTTTTGATTTCCCAAAACCCAACTGAACATAATTTTACCCCCTTGATTAAACGTATCTAGCTGCTGTACTCAAAATTATTAGTGATCTTTGTATTGTGGAGATGGCCATGACAAGTACCTACATACCTCCAGCCGTATGGATTTGGAACAAGGAATCAGGTGGTAAATTTGCCAATATTAATCGCCCGATTTCTGGGACCACACATGATAAAGAATTACCAATCGGTAAACACCCTCTACAGCTCTATTCACAAAATACCCCTAATGGCGTTAAAGTAACTATCATGCTAGAAGAGTTATTAGCGGCGGGTTACGCCGATGCTGAATATGATGCCTGGCTGATTGAAATTGGCAAGGGTGATCAATTTGGCAGTGGTTTCGTGGCCATTAATCCCAATTCCAAGATTCCAGCACTAGTAGATCATAGTGGTAATCAGCCGCTACGGATATTTGAATCCGGCGCTATTCTTATGTACTTAGCTGAAAAATTTTCTGCCTTCTTGCCGCGCAGTGGCATAGCTCGCACGGAATGTCTATCTTGGCTGTTTTGGCAAGTTGGAAGTGCGCCTTACCTCGGTGGCGGGTTTGGTCACTTTTATGTCTATGCGCCTGAAAAATGGGAATACCCTATTAATCGCTTTGCTATGGAAGTAAAACGCCAGCTTGATGTACTCGATAAGCATCTGGCTGATCACAAATATATAGCCGGGAATGATTACACTATTGCTGATATAGCTATCTGGCCTTGGTATGGAAGCCTGGCACTGGATACACTCTATAGTAATGCTGGTACTTTCTTATCAGTGAGTAACTACGAGCACTTGCAACGTTGGGCTCGACAAATTAGTGAACGACCAGCCGTTAAACGTGGGCAATGCGTTAATGGTACCAACGATTCATCTACTACATTGCGTGAACGCCATGATGCGTCTGATTTCAGCAAACTGAATATCGGTTAAAACTAAAGTGCATTATGCAACTCATACCAGCCAGATATACCAGTTAGAGCTAACACTAACTAGTCACTCCTGAAAAAATCTCAATCAATTGATTTTGATAAGAGATTTTGTCATTAGCGCAAATTGGTTCGACCGAAGATGCTAAAGTTATGGTTTGTTTTCTGGTCGAAATGGTGCTGATTAATGCTTACACCAACGAGAACGCTTCATCAACCCAATTTATTTGAGACG
>WBZO01000547.1_pt2 | contig 44907 bp, 39 predicted proteins | sample 5204261 | NCBI WGS metagenome assembly WBZO01 (sample SAMN12412400, study PRJNA552823) | activated sludge metagenome | isolation source: activated sludge from anammox sidestream of wastewater treatment plant... | place: USA: North Carolina | collected 2017-09
GCAGAAACCTTTGAGAAAGACAATAAACGACTGGAAGCCGAATTGTCCAAAATCAGGCAATTGTCTGCCAACGCAGTGCAGTTGAATGGTGAGAATCAGGAAATGCGGCAACAGGTAGCTGATCTGAAGATGAAACTCGGTGAACTTGAACAGGAGAATCATGCGCTCAGCGGACAGATTGAACGTGAATGGTTTTATGCCGGAGCACTGGTGCTGTTTGCCGGTTTGTTTCTGGGGCTGGTCATTCCGCGTATTCAATGGCGCAAGCGGTCACGTTACAACGACTTCTAAACAACCGACAATCGATCAATACAGGATCAACGCACTTGGGTGCTGGATACGTATTGAAAAATGGTTTTTCCGGCGTGATACCCAGCCACGTACTTCAAGTGGTCTGTTTAAATAGGTTTCAAGCGGAGGGAACAAGGCCAGATCCCGGTTGGCAAAAGACAGATTGAGGTTGTCACTGATAATGAGCCGGCTGAATCGGTGATTTCGTTTGAGTGCTTTGGCCTTTACCCGATAGCGCTGCCAGCCGAATGGCTTCTCGGTCAATTTGATCAGCGGGCGCGGCTGATAGTGTTGCATTGACCAGATTCCGAGTTTCCTAGTTTCTGCCCGTTGTTGTGCCCTGATGAGCGTATTGGCATGGAGCAGGTTGGGCGGGATCAGGTTGACTGTGGCTAACCCCTTCTCCACCAGGGAAAGATTGATATGTTCTCCACCCGGAAGATACAAATGAGCCAGCATTCTTTTATAGTGATCATGTGTTTGCCGGTCATGTTCTATATATACGCTGCGTCCCTGTAATTTCCCTTGCAGCCACTTTTTTGCATCTGCCCCGCCCGGTTCTCCCGGGTGGTACCGGTTTCCGGTTTCCGGTGCATTTATACCCAGCAACCTTACCCGCTTGTTGTTCTCGAGTACGATGGTGTCGCCATCAATGACCCGGGTAACCCGATATTTGCTGCGGGCCGGTGGAGTGGCTGGCTGTAAGGGTTTGGCTGCTGGTGCGGGTATATCTGAATAAAGCGTGCGGCCATGAGAGTCTGTAGAACGATAGATGGTTTCAGCCAGACCGGATTGGGCATGCAGAAGAATCAGCAGAACTGCAAGGGGATAAATCGCTCTGAAAAAGAATGATGGGGTGAGCTGTATCCGGAGTGCTCTGGTAAAATGCATAACTTTGAATCCAGTCAGAATTATTCAGATTGAATGGTCTATACAGCTAATAGTGGCCAAAACACAAAACCAGGGATATTACGCATGCCACTGAAATTTTGGAAGGCGGGAGGCGGATCGGCTGATGGCTGACGATGCGTTGATCGAGTTCAGTAAAGTCAATTTTTCCTACGGTCCCCGGCCGATCCTGAAAGGGGTCGATATGCGCATGTCGCGGGGGCAGGTGATTGCCATCATGGGTGGCAGCGGATCAGGGAAAACCACACTACTGCGCCTGATTGGTGGTGAAGTCAGGCCCTCGGCAGGTTCCGTCACCGTAGCGGGACAGGTCGTGCATGAACTTGGCCGGAATGAATTATTCAGGCTGCGGCGCAAAATGGGCATGTTGTTCCAGTTTGGTGCTCTGTTTACGGATTTGTCGGTATTCGATAACGTTGCCTTTCAAATGCGTGAACACACGAATCTGCCCGAGTCGATGATTCGGGATCTGGTATTGATGAAACTGCATGCGGTGGGTTTGCGCGGCGCATATCATTTGATGCCGGCACAGCTTTCCGGAGGGATGGCGCGACGTGTGGCACTGGCACGCTCTATCGCACTCGATCCCATGCTGATGATGTTTGATGAACCATTTACCGGACTGGATCCGATTTCATTGAGTGTGATCGGCGGTTTGATCCGTCGTCTGACGGATACGCTTGGCATGACTTCCATTCTGGTGACGCATGATGTTCAGGAATCATTACGGATAGTCGATTACATTTATTTCCTGGCAGATGGGGTGATTGCTGCTCATGGAACGCCTGACGAAGTGCGCGTATCGAAAGTACCATTCGTTCACCAGTTCATCCATGGTGAAACAGATGGCCCGGTGCCATTTCATTACCAGGCACAAGCTTATTCGCAGGATCTGGGCATAGGCGTCATGGAAAGATGACCGGACACTGGCGGCATGAATGATAGGAACGATCAGTTTGGCTAAACGTATCAGGACCATTATTGAATCGATCGGGCACAGAGTGATCGACAGTATCTGGCGACTGGGGGGTGCGACCCGTTTTGTATTGCTGGTACTGTTGAAATCCATGCCCGGTTTTCTGCGTTTCCACCTGATTACACGCGAGATATATTTCGCCGGTGTCCTGTCACTGATTATCATTCTGGTATCCGGATTGTTCGTCGGTATGGTGTTGGGTCTGCAAGGGTACGAAACATTACAGAAGTTCGGTTCTGAATCAGCCGTAGGAACGCTGGTGGCATTATCTCTCGTGCGAGAGCTGGGCCCCGTCATTGCGGCATTGCTGTTTGCCAGCCGTGCCGGTTCAGCCATGACAGCCGAAATCGGTTTGATGAAAGCAACCGAACAACTGGCTGCCATGGGAATGATGGCGGTGGATCCGATCGCACGTATCGTTGCACCCAGATTCTGGGGAGGCGTGTTTTCCATGCCGTTGCTGGCGGCGATGTTTTCAGTTATGGGTGTGTTTGGTGGGTATCTGGTGACAGTGGTTTTCATTGGCGTGGATGAAGGATCTTTCTGGTCACAGATGCAGAATTCGGTTGATTTTCGTTATGACATTGTGAACGGTGTCATCAAAAGTTGTTTCTTCGGGGTGGTCGTAACGGCGATTGCTGTATTTGAAGGGTTTGATGCGCCGCCGACGGCTGAAGGGGTATCGGGGGCGACCACCCGTACAGTGGTAACTTCTTCGCTTGCGATTCTGGGGTTGGATTTCGTTTTGACTGCATTCATGTTCAGAGGAGTAAGCTGATGCAACGTACCATGATGGATTTTTGGGTGGGTCTGTTCGTCATGGCAGGTATTGGCGCGCTGCTGGTTCTTGGATTGAAAGTGGGTAATCTGACCGATTTTCAGCCGGAAGGAAGTTATGTACTGGTGGGGAATTTCGAGAACATCGGTGGTTTAAAGGTCAGAGCACCGGTAAAAAGTGCCGGTGTAGTGGTGGGGCGTGTGACGGATATACAGTTCAGTGTGCAGACTTATGATGCAGTAGTCACCATGAAAGTGGATACGCGTTATCAGTTTCCGAAAGATACTTTTGCCAGCATCCTGACGTCAGGATTGCTAGGCGAACAATATATCGGACTGTTACCGGGAGGTGACGAGGAAATGCTCAAGGATGGTGAAAAGATCATGAAAACCAACTCGGCTATTGTGCTTGAAGAGATGATCGGACGATTCCTGTTCGATAAGGCCTCAGAGAAAAAGAATTCGGATCCGGAAATTTGAAATAGGTGATAAAACATGAAAATACGCATTGGTAACGTTCTTTTACTGGCATTACTCGCTGTTGTATTGCCTGTGTCGGCGCAGGACAGCTCACCGGATGCGCTGATCAGAAATACGGTCGATGAGGTAGTAGCCGTGCTGAAACAGGACGATGGAATCAGAGCGGGCAATCAGGACAAGGTGCTGAATCTCGTCCGGGAAAAGATATTGCCCCATTTCAACTTCACGCGTATGACCCAGCTGGCGATGGGTAAGAACTGGTCTCTGGCCGGTCCGGAGCAAAAGAAATCCCTGGTGAAGGAGTTTCGTACACTGCTGGTACGAACCTACTCCAATTCATTGACCACTTATCGCGATGAAGTCATCAAAGTCAGTCCGACAAATATCGGTTCGCAGGATACTAAAGCGACAGTCAAGACGTTGGTGATCCAGGGTGGCGGAAAACAGCCTGTACCGATCGACTATGCCATGGAAAAGAGCGATAGCGCTTGGAAAGTATATGATGTGACGGTTGCCGGAGTCAGCCTGGTTACCAATTATCGGGGTACCTTCAACAGCCAGGTCAGAGATGGTGGCGTGGATGGGCTGATCACGGCGCTTGCAGAGAAGAATGCATTGATGCGGGGAAAGTAGTGTGGCCGGAACGGATGTACGTATTCGCTTGGAGGGAAACCGTCTCTTTGTCGGCGGCCCGGTAACTTATGACAACGTAGTTGAGGTGACCCGTACAGGTGAGGCAGCGATCAAAGCAGATGATATGCTGATCGATCTGGCGGGGGTTACCCGGGTGGATTCCTCGGCTGTCAGCATGCTGCTCGAGTGGATGCGTACTACACAGACATACGGCCGGAGAATCGAATTCATCAATCTGCCGTCAAATCTGGCTGACCTCATAGAGCTGTATGATGTAGGCAGCCTGATTCCAACTGACAAACCGGCAGAATCCATCTGATCAGACGGATTCTGCCATTTCCCTGCTTTCATTTCAGTAATACGCTAATGTTTTCCATTACCAGATGACCCCGGCGATTGAGGTACGGCAGTTGAGCAAACGCTACGGTAAGCTGGTTGCACTGGATAATATCGATCTGATCGTTCAACCGGGGGAATTCTTCGCGTTGCTGGGCCCCAACGGAGCCGGTAAAACCACACTGATCAGTATTCTGGCGGGCTTGGCCCGGGCAAGCCAGGGATCTGCCAGAGTAATGGGGTACGATGTGTTGTCCGGATATCGTGAAGCCCGGAAAAGGCTGGGGGTAGTTCCGCAGGAGCTGGTGTACGATCCTTTTTTCACGGTGCGTGAGATGCTGGTCATCCAGTCGGGCTATTTCGGGATCAGGCGCAACGACGCCTGGATCGATGAAATTTTGCAGCACCTCGATCTCGCTGATAAGGCACATACGAATGTACGTGCGCTGTCAGGCGGTATGAAACGGCGTTTGCTGATCGCGCAAGCCCTGGTGCATAAACCGCCGGTGATCATTCTTGACGAACCTACGGCAGGGGTGGATGTGGATTTGCGCCAGAGTTTGTGGCAGTTCATCCGGCAGCTCAATCTTGAAGGCCATACGGTCGTGCTGACCACGCATTATCTGGAAGAAGCCGAAGCTTTGTGTAACCGTGTGGCAGTGCTCAAGCAGGGCAGAATCGCAGCGCTCGACAGTATGCACAATCTCGTACGCAGTACCCGGGACTATACGCTGGAGTTGCGTTTATCCACCGACACACTGCCATCCGGGCTGGATACGTGGCCAGGCGGGCATGACGGCTGCCTGCACAACCTGAAAATAAAGAATTACACCGAGATCGAGAGAATATTGTCGGTATTGCGCCAATCCGGAATCGAGGTGCTCGATATGCGGTTACTCCAGCCTGATCTGGAGACTGTATTCATGAAGATTATGGAAACGGATACAGCGGGGGTGTCATGACCGGCTTTTATACCCTGTTCCGCAAGGAGCTGCTGCGTTTCTGGAAAGTCAGTCTCCAGACGATTCTCGCGCCAGTATTATCCAGCCTGCTTTATCTGCTGATTTTCTCGCATGTCCTTGCGGCACGGGTAGAAGTGTATGGCAGTATTCCCTATACCGTTTTCCTGGTTCCCGGGCTGGTGATAATGGCCGTTTTGCAGAATGCTTTCGCCAATTCATCTTCCAGCCTGATCCAATCGAAAATAACCGGAAATCTGGTATTCACTCTACTGTCGCCACTTTCTTATCTGGAAATTTTTCTGGCCTATGTCAGTGCTTCCACACTGCGCGGATTGATGGTCGGCCTGGGTGTCTATACGGTCGCAGCCTGGTTTTATCCGCTGCCACTGCAATCACTGTTCTGGGTCGTGCTGTTTGCATTGCTTGGCAGTGCTCTGCTGGGGGTGATGGGTGTCATTGCCGGGATCATGTCGGATAAGTTCGATCAACTGGCAGCATTCCAGAATTTTATTATCCTCCCGCTGACATTTCTTTCCGGGGTGTTCTATTCCATTCATTCTCTGCCACCGGTATGGCAGTTTTTATCTCATCTGAATCCCTTTTTCTACATGATCGATGGTTTTCGCTACGGTTTCTTTGGTGTTTCCGATATCTCACCTTATATCAGCATGATCGTTGTATCGTGCTGTCTCGTGGCTATTTCGGGATGGGCATTGTGGATGCTGAAAAGTGGTTACAAAATTCGCTCATGAGCAAATTTATTTTTATATCTGAAAAATAAAGGAGAAGATATGGTTACTGCAGAATCAATCGAGCATTCAATCAAAACCACTTTACCCTGCACCTGGATCAGGGTAGAGGGAGATGATGGCCATCATTTCAGTGCTGTGATCGTCAGTGAGTTGTTTCAGGGAAAAAGTATCGTCAGGCAGCATCAACTGGTTTACCAGGCACTTGGCGAGCGGATGCGTGAAGAAATCCATGCCCTGTCAATGAAAACCTATACTCCCGAACAGTGGGAGGCGGCCAGAACCTCGAATTAATATCCGACCCAATATGCCGGTCAGGATGACCATCGGCTAAAGCGGTAAACTAGCCATGGAGTCCGGTAGTCATGTGCAGCGATTGTCATTCAGCGATCTTACCGGTTAGAAAAGCAATGCCCTGATCGACGGGACGGTCCGGATCGATCAGTCTGCGATTTCGTCCATTTCATTTTTCCACTTTTACGCGGCTGTCCGCAGTCGCAGATTCCCGGAATGGCAGCAATTTCGCAAGTGCGACAAATTGTCGCATTTACGTGGCGACTGCCGCAGAGCAATCCCTCCTGCTGTAAATGAATTTCATCAATTTGTCATGTGGTTAGCGTGTCCTGCCATGACCGTGAGCACTCATCTTTGCAACGGGCGCGACAATTTGTCGCATTGTTATTTACTTATGCGGATCAGATAATATTTTCCGGCTGCCAGCCATTTTTAAGAAGAATAAATGGTCGCAGTAAGGTTGCCATTTTCATCATTTATGGATGACTGAAAGGATGAGATGGATAGCCGGTATGGCTGCAGATGAGTTTCGTCTTGCTTTATGCGTATAAACAGAACAAAAGGGTAGATTGCATGAAAAAAATTAAACTGGAATGGTCATTATTTTCATTGACAGTAGCCGTGCTGTTGGGAACGGGGCTGGAGGTATCAGCGCATACCCGTTTCGAGACCGGTACGGTTGGTGAGGGAGTCAGAGTCACGAATAATGTGGTGATCGGGCATCCCTGCGGAACCAATCCTATAATTGGAACATCCGTCGTATTTCCCGATGGTGCTGATTCGACCGTTCTGGTTGATGGCCAGCCTCAAGGCAGTCCACTGACTGATTTCGTATCAAACTGGGGTGACAACGTTCGGCCTTTGCTGAGCCGGGCAGCCTTTGATCATATACAACCCAAGCAAGGTGCTGCAGGAAACGTGGTTGGGTTCTGGGCAGCTGGCGGCCCGGGGATGCCGGAAGGAATGGTGGCTTATGTCCCCTTCCGGCTAAATGCAGTGAATATCGTATCCGGCTCTTGTGCAAAAAGTGTAACTTTTCAGGTGTCTATCGTTGATATCTGCCAGATCACGGGTCCAGACGGATTGAAAACAGAGGGTGTAGTAGAACTATGGACGCATAATGATCTGGGAACAATTTTTGACAGCAACATAGATAATGGTCCTGCTCCATTGAAGATCACGCGTAACCTGACTGCCAATCCACTACCCGAATCATGCGGTCAGGGTGTGGATGTAACGGTGAAGCCTTCTGCAGCACAAATCAATCGTGATATGCCTATCGTCTACGAGCGCAAGCAGATCTGGCCCAGCAAAACAGGGAAAAAACACTCACTGAAATTGAAATAAAAGTACGAGAGATCGCGTCTTCTGCTCAGGCTGTTTTTTGAAGGTCACCCGATCAGCAGGTAGTGCAGGGTGAGTAAATGGTTCTGAGCAGAGTCTGTGTACCAGTCGCTGCCGAGTTATATCTTTTCATCCTTTTCGATTCTTCCGTTCCTGCCGGTTCTCAACCCTCGAATAACGGGCTAACCGGATATTCCAGTGCTTCTTTGATCGCAACCAGCGACAGGACAGCTTCACGCCCGTCGATGATGCGGTGATCATAGGAAAGTGCCAGATAGTTGATCGGCCGGATTACAATCTGCCCATTCTCGACGACCGGGCGTTGCTTGGTGGCATGAATGCCAAGAATTGCGCTTTGGGGCGGGTTGATGATCGGTGTCGAGAGCATCGAGCCAAATACGCCTCCATTGGTAATGGAGAATGTACCTCCTGTCAGTTCTTCCAGTGTGAGTTTCCCATCCTGTGCCCGTCTGGCCAGATCAGCAATCTGTTTTTCGATCCCGGCGAAGGTGAGCTTATCGGCATCACGGATGATCGGCACGACCAGGCCACGTGGACTGGCCACTGCTATGCCGATATCGTAATAGTCGTGATAGATGATGTCATTTCCATCTACCGATGCGTTGATAATGGGAAATTTCTTGAGGGCGGCAACTACAGCTTTGACAAAAAATGAAGTAAAGCCGAGTTTGATGCCATGTTCTTTCTCAAAGCTGTCCTTGTAACGGGCGCGCAAATCCATGATTGCCTGCATGTTGACTTCGTTGAACGTAGTCAGAATGGCTGCTGTTGATTGGGACTGTACCAGCCGTTCAGCAATGCGCATGCGTAAACGCGTCATGGGTACGCGTTTTTCCAGCCGGCCAGATTTTTCTGTCTGACCGACTGTTGTCGGGGATGTATCCGCCTGGGGCACGTCAGCAGATTGATCGGTGCGGGGATCAGGCTGCTGATTGGTAACACCACTGTTCTTGTTTCTGACATGGGTCAGCACATCCTGCCGGGTGATACGTCCGCCACGGCCTGTGCCGTGAATGGCTGCAATTTCTTCCATGGTAAGACCATTTTCCTCGGCAGCTTTTTTGGCTGACGGCATGAGCGGCTGAGCCGGATGTATGGATGCTACCGTAGATTCTGTGATTTCCAGGTGTCCGGAATCAATCGGAGCAGGCTGCTGTGCAGCAGTTTTTGTCTCTTTGGCAGCAGTATCGATACGAGCAATGATCTCTCCACTGGTGACGGTAGCGCCATCGTTCCGGATAATTTCAGCCAGGATTCCGGACTGCGGAGCAGGGAGTTCCAGTACGACCTTATCGGTTTCGATGTCGATCAGGTTCTCACCCCGTTCAACATACTCGCCTTGCTGTTTATGCCAGTTGATCAATGTGGCTTCCGCTATTGATTCTGATAATGCGGGGACTTTGACTTCGATCAGCATGATGAACTCTCCATGATTTTGTCAGATTGTGTCGCGGAACGCTGCCTCGATCAATTCTTTCTGTCTGAATCTGTCCATCGCCAGATAACCGACTGAGGGGGAAGCAGATGAGGGGCGGAGTGCGTACCCGAGTATCTGGTCAGGTCGCATATGTCGCAACAGATAGTGCTGGATACGGTGCCAGGCACCCTGATTGCCTGGCTCTTCCTGGCACCAGAGGATTTCCGCGGTATGGCTGTACCGGTTGATTTCTGCTTGAAAATCCTCGTGAGGGAACGGGTAAAGCTGTTCCAGCCTGATGATTGCCATATTGGTGATATGGTGTTCGCGCCGGTAGGCTGTCAGTTCGTAGTATATTTTTCCGCTGCAGACAATCAGCCGTTTTATCTTCTCGATTTCAAATGCTTCCGTTTCAGGGATGATGGGCTGGAAATGGCCGTTTGCCAGCTCTTCCAGAGATGAAACTGCTTCCTTGTGGCGCAGCATGCTTTTGGGCGACATGACGATCAGCGGCTTACGTATCGGCCGGATGATCTGACGCCGCAGAAGGTGAAATATTTGTGCTGGAGTGGAAGGAACACATACCTGAATGTTGTATTCGGCGCATAGCTGCAGGTATCGCTCCAGACGGGCTGATGAATGTTCCGGGCCCTGGCCTTCATAACCGTGCGGCAGCAGCAGAACCAGTCCGCACTGGCGCCCCCACTTGGCTTCCCCGGAAGCAATGAACTGATCGATGACTACTTGAGCGCCGTTGGCAAAATCACCAAATTGTGCCTCCCAGATGACGAGTTCATTTGGCTGGGCGGTGGCATAACCATATTCGAAACCTAGTACGGCTTCTTCCGACAGTATCGAGTCTATGACGACAAAATCAGGCTGCCTGGGTGTGATATGGCGCAAAGGGATATACGTTCCATCTTCCCATTGATCCTGTTCACGATTCTGGTCGTGCAGGACGGCATGACGATGAAAAAAAGTGCCGCGCCCGCAATCCTGCCCGGAAATACGAACCGGGTAACCTTCTTTCAGCAGAGCAGCATAGGCGAGGTTCTCAGCCATTCCCCAATCCAGCGGTAAACTGCTTTCCCCCATTTTCTGGCGATCCTGGATAATCTTTTCGACCCTGGGGTGCAATTTGAATGTGGCTGGAATGGTGGTCAGACGTTCCGACAGATATTTCAGATCTTCAACCGGTACTCCGGTTGTTACCGGCTGGTTCCATTTTTCAGAAGCCTGGAAGGGTACCCAGTTGGCTGCATTGGGGGATTTGTAGTCATAGCAGATAGTCGTATTGGGGTTACGCCCTTCATCCATGGCATCCTGATAGGACTGCACCATACGCTCCATATCGGCTTTATCGACTATACCCTGGCGGATGAGTCCATCGGCATACAGTTTACGGGTGCCCGGATGCTGATGGATGACGCGGTACATGGAAGGCTGGGTCACCATCGGCTCATCCTGCTCGTTATGCCCCTGCTTGCGGAAACAGACCAGATCGATCACAACATCTCTATGGAATTGCATACGAAAATCAAATGCGATTTCTGTAGCCAGTACTACTGCCTCAGGATCGTCTCCGTTGACATGAAAAACCGGTGCGTCGATCATTTTGACGACATCGGTGCAATATAACGTGGAGCGGCTATCGCGCGGATCCGATGTGGTGAAACCAATCTGGTTGTTGATGATGATATGAATCGTTCCACCCGTGCCATAACCGCGTGTTTGTGACAGGTTCAGCGTTTCCATCACGACACCCTGTCCGGCAAAGGCAGCATCACCATGAATCAGCACCGGGATGACATGATCTCCGTTTTTGTCGCCGAGGCGGTGCTGACGAGCGCGTACCGAACCTTCCACTACCGGGTTGACGATCTCGAGGTGTGACGGATTGAATGCAAGCGCCAGACGCATGATGCCGCCCGAAGTCATGACTGCAGAAGAAAATCCCTGGTGATATTTGACATCCCCTGAAGTCAGCGCTTGTGGGTGTTTGCCTTCAAATTCCTGAAACAGCTCGGAAGGCATTTTTCCCAACGTGTTGACCAGTACATTCAGACGGCTGCGATGAGCCATTCCCATGACGATTTCCTGTACCCCGGATGTACCAGCGTGCTGCAGCAGCTTGTCCAGCATTGGGGTGAGGCTTTCATTACCTTCTCCGGAAAAACGTTTCTGGCCGACATAGCGATTGTGCAGATATTTTTCCAGCCCTTCTGCAGCAGTTAATCGCTCGAGAATATGACATTTGTACTCTGGCGTAAAACCGGGCTGGGCGTTGATGGATTCCAGCCGATTCTGTATCCAGCGTTTCTGTTTGGTGTCTGCAATATACATGTACTCGGCACCAATGCTGCCGCAGTAGGTTTGCTGCAGCCGGTGCAGAATCTCCTGCAAAGTGGCGTGCTCGGGACCGACCAGGGAGCCGGTATTGAACACCTTGTCCATGTCAGCGTCGGTAAGCCCGTGAAACCCCGGATCGAGCTCGGGGATATCCTGTTTCTGCTGCAGACCGAGCGGATCGAGGTTGGCCCTGCGTACCCCCAGGAACCGGTAGGCGTTGATCAATTGCAGAACGGCAACCTGCTTGCGTTCCTGTGTTTCAGTATCAGACGATTGTTCAATCGCCTGCTTTGACGGAGTCCCGGACAGAGGCGGTTTGTGCAGGGTGGCAGATCGTACCAGTGACTCAACGACAGGAGTATGAGGGATGTCTCGTGCAGAGATGGTTTCTGTCGGCTGCAGTGAATCAAAATACTGGCGCCATTGATCCGATACCGCAAATGGATCTTCCAGATAGCGTTCGTAGAGCATTTCGATGAATGCCGCATTGCTGCCGAACAGTTTCGAATCATCTAAAAGTTGTTTTGTCACGATAACCACCTGGAGCCTGTGAAGTCACTACAACATTTTTCCCGGGGTACTGAGGGAGAGAACAGGCGATGGACGTGCATGACCTCGACTGTTCCCGATTCCCGTCAGCCGCAGCAGACTCGTTTACAAGTCTGATCTTTACCTGGCAGGGTTGCGGTCGTCATGGCACATCTCTGCGAGGTGCGCCAACGTACAGTTGACGTGGCCGGCCTATTTTTTGTTCCGGATCGGAAATCATTTCGTTCCACTGAGCAACCCAACCAACGGTTCGGGCTGTGGCAAAAATGGCAGTGAACATCGAAGTCGGAATACCCAGCGCACGCTGCACGATGCCCGAATAGAAATCGACATTGGGGTAAAGCTTCTTGGTAATGAAGTAATCGTCTTCCAGTGCGATTCTTTCCAGCTCGAGTGCCAGTTTGAACAATCGGTCGTTATTCAACCCCAGCTCATCCAGGACTTCATGGCAGGTTTCACGCATCAGTGTGGCACGCGGGTCAAAATTTTTGTAGACCCGGTGGCCAAAGCCCATCAGCCGGAAAGGATCGTTCTTGTCTTTGGCTCGGGCGATGTATTCGTTGATACGTGAAACATCCCCGATCTGTTCAAGCATGTTGAGACAAGCTTCATTCGCGCCTCCATGTGCCGGGCCCCATAAGCAGGCGATTCCGGCTGAGATACAGGCAAACGGGTTGGCTCCGCTCGAACCGGCCAGGCGGACAGTCGAAGTGGAGGCATTCTGTTCATGATCTGCATGCAGAATCAGGATGCGATCCAGTGCCCTGACGATGACCGGATTGGGAGTATATTGCTCAGCCGGTGTGGCAAACATCATGTGCAGGAAATTTTCCGTGAATCCCAGATCGTTGTGCGGATAGATGAAAGGCTGGCCAATATTGTATTTATAGGCAATGGCCGTGATCGTCGGCAGCTTGGCAATCAGGCGGAATGCAGATTGTTCGCGATGTTGTGCGTCAGAGACATCCATGGCGTCATGGTAAAAGGCAGACAATGCGCCTACTACGCCGACCATGACTGCCATGGGGTGCGCATCACGGCGGAATCCGCTGAGAAACTTGATCAGCTGCTCGTGCAGCATCGTGTGGTTCTTGATGTTGTCGACAAATTTCGTTTTCTGGTCGGGTGTCGGCAGCTCGCCATTCAGCAGAAGATAACTGACTTCCATGAAATCACAGCGGGTAGCCAGTTGCTCGATCGGATAGCCACGGTACAACAGAACACCTTTGTCGCCGTCGATGAACGTAATGGCCGATTTGCAGCTGGCCGTCGACACAAAACCGGGGTCGTAGGTAAACATGTCGCTCTGGGCATACAGCGAACGAATATCGACGACATCCGGGCCTTCATTACCGGACATAATGGGCAGTTCAATCTCTTGTTTGCCTTTACCCGGTGACAAAGTGGCTACGTTTTGTGGGGGCATAGTTTTCTCCATTTATCCTGTAATTTAAATTGTTTCTGCAGATGCCCGAATTTCGGGTCAATTTTCCTGTAAAAGTTTCAATACAGGCTGAAACTGATTATCGAGCTCTTTTGGGTTGCAGATAATCATGTTCCACAGGTCATGATCGGGAAGCGATAGTAGCACTTCAAACAGCTCAAGCTGGTGTTCATCCAGCTGTTCATAATGATTGTCTATGAAACGCTGCAGGACGATATCCAGTTCCAGCATGCCGCGACGACAGCGCCAGCGCATGCGGGCCTGATGATTCATACCGTTTTATTCAGCATCATGATTTTTATGCTTTCTATTGCGGCAGTGGGGTTTAATCCCTTGGGGCAGGCATCAACACAGTTCATGATGGAGTGACAACGGAATAAACGGTAGGGATCTTCCAGATCATCCAGTCGTTCCGAGGTGGCCTGATCCCGGCTGTCGGCCAGAAAGCGATAGGCTTGCAGTAATCCGGCCGGGCCAACAAATTTATCGGGATTCCACCAGAACGAAGGGCAGGAAGTCGTACAACAGGCACACAGAATACACTCATAAAGCCCATCCAGCCGGGCACGCTCCTCCGGGGATTGTAATCGCTCTGTTTCCGGCGGTGGATCATTGTTGACCAGATAGGGTTTGATCGAGTGATACTGTTTGAAAAACTGGCTCATATCGACAATCAGGTCCCGGATGATCGGTAACCCCGGTAAAGGACGGATCTCCACCGGTTCACGCAGGTCGGCCAGCGGTGTGATGCAGGCAAGTCCATTTCGACCGTTGATATTCATGGCGTCGGAACCACAGACGCCTTCCCGGCAGGAACGCCTCAGGCTGAGACTGTCGTCGATGATTTTGATGCGTATCAGCGCATCCAGAAGCATTTTATCCGTAGGCTCGAGCTCAACGTCATAATCCTGCATGTACGGCTTTTCATCCTTGTCCGGATCATAACGGCTAATCGAAAACAGCATGATGCACTCCTTTCTCCGTTTGTTGCAATTTAGTGAGAAAAACACCCGAATCGGGGAGGAAAAACGGTATTTTGGCGATGTTGCTCAGGGAAAGGTTCAATATATCAGGATTTCCCCCGGTTTTTTTATGGCTTGTTTATTTTGTCTGATGAATCGATCCGGCTGGCTATGAATTGTTTGATCTGTCCGGCATCTGCCGCCATGCGTTCAAAACGTTGGGGCAGACTTTCCAGATTATCGTACCTGGCCGGCTGTTCCGGTTCAAATCCGACCGCTTCCCGGATGCTGTCTGCAAATTTGACGGGTAGTGCCGTTTCCAGGCAGATCAGTGCAATGCCTGGTTCGCGCAATACCATCCCTGTTTTCAGCCCATCTGCAGTGTGTGTGTCGATCAGGACGTTGAATTTGCGGTATATCTCGCGAATGGTATTGATGCGTTCAGCGTGGCAGCTGGTCCCTGATGTAATGCCAAAATCTCTGATTTTTGCCCACAAATCGGTACCGGAGAGATCGAATGATCCTCCCTGATCGACTGATTTCCAGAGTGCTTTGACTCGTTCAGCATCCCGGCCGGTCAGATCGAAGATGAACCGCTCGAAATTCGATGCCTTGGAAATATCCATCGAGGGGCTGCTGGTTTGCCTGGTTTCAGCCGTTGAGCGTGGACGGTACAAACCGGTGCGGAAAAATTCATCCAGTACATCGTTTTCATTGGTTGCCAGAATCAGTTTCCGAATTGGCAGACCCATCGTACGGGCGACATGGCCGGCAAAAATGTTGCCGAAGTTGCCGGAAGGGATGGAAAACGAGACCACTTCGTCGCTGGAACGGGTGACTGCAAAATAGGCCTTGAAGTAGTAAACCACCTGTGCGGCAATGCGGGCCCAGTTGATCGAATTGACGGCGCCGATCCGATATTGCTGTTTGAATGTCTGATCGTTACTGACTGTTTTGACGATATCCTGGCAGTCGTCGAATACCCCTTCGATCGCGATGTTGAAGATGTTTTCATCCTGGAGTGAAAACATCTGCGCTGTCTGAAAAGCACTCATTTTGCCGTAGGGTGACAGCATGAATACGCGGATACCCCGTTTCCCGCGCATGGCATATTCCGCACTGGAGCCGGTATCGCCGGACGTTGCACCCAGAATATTCAGTTCATCGTTATTTTTTGCCAGAACGTATTCGAACAGGTTACCCATGAACTGCATGGCGATATCCTTGAATGCCAGCGTGGGCCCATTGGACAGGTGCAGCAGATGCAGACCGGGTTCGAGCGTCTGGACGGGGGTAATGTCTTTACTGCCAAATACCTCAGGGGTATAAGTGCGTGCGATCAGTGTGCGCAAATCGTCGGCAGGGATGTCATCCATGAAACGCGACAGAATTTCGAACGCAAGTGACGGGTAGTCGAGTGGTCGCCAGGATTCAAGCGTTGCCGGGCTGATTTCAGGATAGGCTTCCGGCATGGCCAGCCCGCCATCGGGCGCCAGGCCGGTCAACAGTATTTCAGTAAATGTTCTGGGCGACATGCCGCCGCGAGTCGAAAGATAACGCATATTAGCCTGTGATAAGCGGGATACGAATATCAGGTATGTCCCGGTGGAAGTGTGTCAATTCCGTGAAAATGCAGGGAATGGATCAGATCTGGGTAAAACGAACCTGAAAAGCCCGTGCAGCTTAACTGCCGAGCTCTTCAAGCCGGATCCGGATGATTTTATCAGTCATGGCCGGGAGGTTCTGAATTTTTTCAATGGCGGTGTTGACGTTCTTTTCCCGGGTCTTGTGCAGCAGCATGATGATGTTGACCTTGTCCTCCTTGTCTGCATGTTCTTTCTGGATCATGGCGTTGATGGAGATATGGTTGTCTGCCAGGATACGGGTGATGTCAGCCAGCACACCGGGTTTGTCCAAGACTTGGAGTCGCAGATAATAAGCCGTCTCGACTGCTTCCATCGGCACGATGGGGGTATCGGATAGCAGTTCCGGCAGGAATGCCAGCACCGGTACCCGGTGTTCCGGGCCGGAAGTGAGCAGACGGGTCACATCGACCAGGTCAGCAATGACTGCACTGGCAGTAGGTTCTGCTCCGGCTCCGGCACCGTAGTACAGTGTCGGGCCGACAGCATCTCCCTTGACGATGATCGCGTTCATCACGCCTTCAACGTTGGCGATCAGCCGTTTGACCGGGATCAGTGCCGGATGGACACGCAGCTCGATCCCGTTGGCGGTGCGTCTGGTAATACCCAGCAGCTTGATGCGATACCCCAGTTCTTCAGCATAGCGGATATCGTCATTGGCCAGTTTCGTAATTCCCTCGATGTAGGTTTGATCGAACCGGACCGGGATACCGAAGGCAAGGGCAGACATGATGGTAATTTTATGCGCTGCATCGATGCCTTCGATGTCATAGGTCGGATCGGCTTCGGCATAGCCCAGTTGCTGTGCTTCAGCCAGAACGGTAGTGAAATCCAGTCCTTTGGAACGCATTTCAGACAGAATGAAATTGCTGGTTCCGTTGATGATGCCGGCGATCCATTCGATATGGTTGGCTGCCAGACCTTCACGCAAGGCCTTGATGATGGGAATGCCACCTGCCACGGCAGCTTCGAACGCAACGATGACATTGCGCTGTTGTGCTGCTGCGAAGATTTCATTGCCATGGATTGCCAGCAGTGCCTTGTTGGCGGTAATGACGTGCTTGCCGTGAGCGATGGCTTCAAGGATTGCCTGCTTGGCAATGGTTTGTCCCCCCATCAGTTCGATGACAATATCGATTTCGGGGTGTCGGGCAACTTCAAGCGCATCGGAGGTCACGATGACATCATCACCTGCTGTCAGACGACGCACTTTTTCCTGATCCAGATCGGCAATCATGCGGATGACGATATTGCGACCGGTTCTGCGAGTGATTTCCTGCTGGTTGCGTTTCAGAACGGTATAAGTGCCGCCGCCAACGGTGCCGACACCGAGTAGTCCTACATAAATTGGCTTCATAACAGAATTTGTGTGTACATCGATGAAAGTAAACTGCGGATTATATACGGAATAAAGCGGGGCAAGTCGGTTGCCCGTTCAGTGAACCATGTTTGCAGGTGAGAGGATCAACTGCCGTGGCGGGTGCGATAACGATCGAGAAACTTCGCAATCCGGCCGATTGCTTCTGTCAAATCATCACTGTTGGGTAGAAACACGATCCGGAAATGATCGGGTTGCGGCCAGTTGAACCCGGTTCCCTGTACCACCAGCACCTTCTCTTCCAGCAGCAGATCCAGTGCAAGCTGTTCATCATCTTTGATTGGATAGTAGCCGGGATCAAGTCGTGGGAACAGGTACAGTGCACTCTGAGGTTTGAAGCAGGTCACGCCCGGGATATCGGTCAGCAGTTTCCAGGCCAGATCACGCTGCCGTTTCAGCCGGCCGGTAGGCATGGTGAGATCATGTATGCTCTGATAACCGCCTAATGCAGTCTGGATGCCGAATTGTGCCGGAACATTGGCGCACAGGCGCATCGATGCCAGCATGTTGAGCCCGGTAATGTAATCCCGTGCATGAGTCTTGTTACCGGAAACGACTGCCCAGCCAGAGCGAAAGCCGGCTGCACGGTAGTTCTTGGATAAACCGTTGAATGTAACGAATAAAACATCGTCAGCCAGCGAGGCTACCGAGGTATGACTGGCAGAGTCGTAGAGGATTTTGTCGTAGATTTCATCAGCAAAAATGATCAGATTGTTACGCCGGGCAATTTCAATGATTTCGCGCAACAGATCGTCCGGATACAGTGCACCGGTCGGGTTGTTGGGGTTGATGATTACGATGGCCCGGGTTCTGCTGCTGATCCGGGCTTTTATGTTTTCCGGATCGGGCAGCCAGCCGGATTGTTCATTACATGTGTAATGACGTGCAATCCCGCCGGCAAGCGAGATGGCTGCCGTCCACAGTGGGTAATCCGGCGAGGGAACCAGTATTTCATCACCATTTTCCAGCAGCGCCTGCGTGGCCAGCATGATCAGTTCCGATACGCCATTCCCGATATAAATGTCATCCATCTGCACGTTGGCGATATTTTTTTCCTGCGTGTAGTGCATGATGGCTTTGCGAGCAGCAAACAACCCTTTGGAATCGCAATAACCGGATGCAGCAGAAAGATTGCGGATGACATCCTGCAGAATCTCGTCCGGCGCCTCGAACCCGAAGGAAGCAGGATTGCCGATGTTGAGCTTGATAACGCGCTGGCCTTCATCCTCCATTTGTCTGGCACGATCGAGAACCGGGCCGCGTATGTCGTAGCAGACATTATCGAGTTTGCTGGATTTCTTGATGGGTTGCATGGGAGTCACGAGATGTTCGATACGAAAAAAAGCATACCATGTTACGCTAGTCTTCGTTCGGGTGAAAATGGCCGGCCAAACTGCCCGGATTACCCGGTTTTGATCAAAACTGACTATTTTGTGATGAGGGGTTTCCATGAAGCTGCATCTTTCGGATTCTTCCGGTTTGAATGTGTTTTCCGGCTATGGAGAGGGTTATGTTGCCGTCAATCAGGTGCGGTACACAGATAATATGATCGTGTTGCCGAACCGGATCATCGAGCACTGGCAGGCAAGCAGTATCAGCCAGTTGGGTATGGAACATTTTGATGCGTTGCTGGCCATGCAGCCGGAGATCATTTTGCTCGGGACGGGGACATCATTGCAGTTTCCCGATGCTTCGCTGATGAGGATGATACTTTCTCGTGGCATCGGGTTTGAGGTGATGGATACACAGGCTACTTGCAGAACCTACAATATTCTGTCATCGGAAGGCAGACGTGTGGCGGCTGCGATACTGGTTCGATCCACAGACGGGTAATCTCGGAATCTGTGTATTTCTTGTGAACAATAAATAAAACAGGGAAGAGATGCGGGTGATGTGGTGTCGACCCTGTTCTTCAATGGAAGAGAGTAAGTTATGACGGATCATCCTGACTATATTCTGTGGCTGGATCAGGTGGGTATGAATGATATCGCGAGCGTAGGCGGTAAAAATGCTTCGTTGGGGGAGATGATCGGAAATCTTGCCCGAGCCGGTGTGAAAGTACCTGGTGGATTTGCCACGACGACGCGTGCTTATCAGGAATTTCTCGAAATCGATGGTCTGGGTGATCGTATCAGTCAGAAATTATCGGGTCTGGATGTGGGTGATGTGACAGCACTGGTTGATACGGGTAAATCGATCCGTTCCTGGTTGCTTGCTGCCCCGTTGCCGGATAATTTGCTGAAAGCAGTGACCGGAGCTTATCAAAAGCTGGTTTCTGATATGGGAGAAGAGGTGTCTTTCGCCGTGCGCTCATCAGCAACGGCCGAGGATCTGGCAGATGCATCCTTCGCTGGTCAGCAGGAGACATTGCTGAACGTGCATGGACTCGAAAACCTGATTGATGCCATCAGAGAAGTATTTGCTTCTCTTTATAACGATCGGGCCATTGCTTACCGGGTTCATCACGGATTTCACCATGATCAGGTATTTTTGTCTGCAGGCGTACAAAAGATGGTACGCAGCGACCGGGGAACCAGTGGTGTAATGTTTACGCTCGATACTGAATCCGGTTTTCGGGAAGTGGTGTTCGTTACTTCCGCCTATGGTCTGGGTGAAACTGTCGTACAGGGAATAGTCAATCCGGATGAATTCATCGTTTATAAACCCAATCTTGAAGCGGGATTGCCTGCGATCCTTTCACGCCGGTCAGGCACCAAGGCTATCGAGATGATTTACAGCAATGAGCAGACGGGGCAGGCGACTGAAATCCGGCCGGTACCACCCGATCGAAGCCAGCATTTCAGCCTGTCGGACGAACAGATTGAATCACTGGCGCGGCAGGCGGTGATCATCGAACGGCACTATAACCGCCCGATGGATATCGAGTGGGCGCTTGATGGAATCGATGGGCAGATTTATATTGTCCAGGCGCGCCCTGAAACAGTGAAAAGCCGTGCTGAACAATCGATCGAGCAGTTTCGCCTGGATGAACGCGGGCAGGTGCTGGTACAAGGACGTGCCATCGGCCAAAAGATCGGACAGGGCAGAGCACGGGTCATTCTTAATGCCGGGCAGATGTCGGAAGTTCAGCCGGGTGACGTTCTGGTAACGGATATGACCGACCCCGATTGGGAGCCGATCATGAAACGTGCTGCAGCAATCGTGACCAATCGTGGCGGGCGTACCTGTCATGCAGCGATCATTGCACGGGAGTTGGGCATTCCCGCGGTGGTCGGGTGTGAGCAGGCAACCGAGAAAATCAGTGATGGCCATGCGGTGACCGTATCCTGTGCCGAAGGAGATACCGGTTTCGTTTATGCAGGGTTGCTTCCTTTCCAGCGTATGAGTTCAGAGATCGGCACACTGCGCGAGTTGCCGGTCAGGATGATGTTGAATATTGGAAATCCGGCACAGGCATTTGCGTTTTCGCGTTTGCCCAATCAAGGGGTAGGGCTGGCGCGTCTGGAATTCATCATCAATAACGCTATCGGTATTCACCCCAGGGCACTGCTGGAATTCGATACGTTGCCCGATGATCTGCAAGCATCGATCAGGAAGCGAATGGCTGGTTACCCCGATCCGGTGTCTTTTTATGTTGAAAAACTGGTGGAAGGGATTGCTACGCTGGCGGCGGCTTTTCATCCACATCCCGTGATCGTGCGTTTGTCCGATTTCAAATCCAATGAATATGCCAATCTGATTGCCGGAGATCGTTTCGAGCCACACGAAGAAAACCCGATGATCGGGTTTCGAGGTGCCTCGCGTTATCTTGCCGATTCTTTCCGTGCCTGTTTTGAACTGGAATGCCGGGCTTTGCGCAAGGTACGTGATGATATGGGGTTTGCCAATGTCGAAGTGATGGTTCCCTTTTGTCGCACGCTGGAAGAAGCACAGCAAATTACAGAATTGCTGGCAGCTAACGGATTGAAGCGCGGAAGCAACGGGCTGCGCCTGATCATGATGTGTGAAATTCCTTCCAATGCTGTACTGGCTGAGGAATTCCTTGAATACTTCGACGGGTTTTCGATTGGATCGAATGATATGACTCAACTGACACTCGGACTGGATCGTGATTCGGGGCTGGTTGCTCATTTGTTCGATGAACGTAATCCGGCCGTCAAGCGACTGTTGAAAATGGCGATCGACGCTTGCCACCGGCAAGGGAAATACATCGGTATCTGTGGCCAGGCACCTTCCGATTATCCGGATTTTGCCCGATGGCTGGTTGAACAGAGAATCAGCAGCCTGTCACTCAACCAGGATACGGTAGTGGATACCTGGTTGTACCTGGCTGGTGAGAAGCAGTAATGCTGCAACGGAGCGTTTTTTTCTTGTCCGATCGTACGGGTATCACTGCTGAAACCCTTGGCCACAGTCTGCTGACCCAATTCGATGGAATAGAGTGGAAGAAGCATTATGCTTCTTTTCTGGATAGTGCCGCCAAGGCACAGGCGATCATTGAACAGATCAATACCATTGCAGAGCAGGAAGGGCAGCCTGCACTGGTATTCAGTACATTACTCGACCCGGTCATGCTTGCTTCCATCCGGCGGGCAGATTGCGTTCTTTTCGACTTTTTCGAGACTTGTCTGGGCACGCTGGAAGCAGTATTGCAACAACCTTCTGCACGTATACCCGGACGCTCTCACGTTCTCAGACAGGATACCTCCTATTTCCGCCGCATCGCCGCGATTCAGTATGCGCTCAACAGTGACGACGGTGCCAATGCCAAAATACTTGCGGATGCCGATGTGATAGTGGTGGGCGTCTCACGCACGGGTAAAACCCCGGTGTGTGTCTATCTAGCTTTGCAGTACGGGGTGCTTGCCGCCAATTATCCGTTTACACCGGAAGACATGGGTGCGATACGGCTCCCGCCATTATTGCAGCCTCTCCGTAAAAAACTGTTTGGATTGACCCTGAACACGTCACGGCTCCAATCTATACGTGAGGAACGTTATCCCGGCAGTCATTACGCTTCGTTTGCAGAATGCCAGCGCGAACTGCAGTGGCAGAACGAACTATACAGACAGTTCGACATTCCTTCTATCAATACAACCGATGTGTCCATAGAAGAAATCAGTGCATCGATTATCAACAGAGCTCATTTGGAACGGCGCCAGCATGGAACCTGATATGAAACCCGATTCTGACTGCTGACGACAGTACCCGGTTTTAGATCCTGACGGCCTTCCAGTATCTGGATTTCCAGTAAGCATTATCCAATTGGGATATGGTCACGCCTTTACGGGTCGAGACATGAAGGAATTGTCTGCTGTCGAGATAAATTCCCACGTGCTGTGAATATCTGCCTGTTTTGAAAAATACCAGATCGCCCGGCATCAGTTTGTTCTGGTTAATTTCATTGCCAAGGTTTGCCTGCGAGAGTGCAGTTCTGGGTAATGAGAGACCGAACTCTTCTTCATAGATAATTTTGACAAATGCTGAACAATCTATTCCGGAATGATCCGACCCACCCAATCGATAACGAACACCACGCCACTCTTCATATTGGTTGTACAGGCGATCTCGCACAAAGTACGAATACGGATTGTTTTCCGTTGTTTTATCGGGAGTAACAAACCCGGGTTTATGCCAATGACGTGAAACTTTTTCCTGATTTGAATCTTTCGGGACAGAACTGCATCCCACCACCATGCCAGTGCCGAGCAACAGAATGACAATGTGTTTTAAGGACATATTTTCAATTCGTGTTGTTATAAAACAGGGATCGAGTATAACAAGAAAATAATCAGGCTGTGGGAGAAGTAAAGCCATTTTCAGGAGATATATAAAAATATCAATAATATGCTCGTGTGCTTTATGCTGCTGCTGATCATTCGTTTGTAATTGATTTTTTTGTCATTTTTTCCCAGGTATTGCGCAGGGATGCAGTACGGTTGAATATCGGTTTTCCCGGTCCGGTATCTGCCAGATCTGCCACGAAATAGCCGTGGCGCTCGAACTGGAATCGCTGTTCCGGTTGTGCTTCGCATAACGAAGGTTCGACATACCCGGTAATGACTCGTTTGGAATTCGGATTCAGTGAAGTTTTGAAATCCTTGCCTTCTGTATCGGGGTGTGAGTCGATAAACAGGCGGTCATACAATCTGATTTCAACAGCCTTGGCATATGCGGCCGACAACCAGTGGATATTGCCGCGCACCTTGCGGGTTTCAGCTCCGGCAGTACCACTTTTGGTGTCCGGATCATAAATACAGTGGATTTCCAGGATTTCTCCCTGATCATCCTTGATGACATGGGTACACTTTATGATAAACGCATAGCGCAGCCGTACTTCTACCCCAGGAGCCAGGCGGAAAAAGCCTTTGTTCGGTATCTCCATGAAATCTTCACGATCGATATAAAGTTGTTTCGTCAGGCGCAGCTCGCGTGTGCCAAGCTCGGGTTTCTGAGGATGATTGGGTGCATAACAGGTTTCTTCATGGCCATCCGGGAAATTATCGATGATCAGCGATACCGGATCGAGCACGGCAATGCGGCGCTGGGCGCGCTCATTGAGATCTTCACGCAGGCAATCTTCCAGGATAGTCATATCGATCCAGGAATCCGCCTTGCTGATGCCAATGCGTTCCGCAAACAGGCGGATCGATTCCGGTGTATAACCACGACGACGCAAACCAGCCAGTGTATTCATACGTGGATCGTCCCAGCCATCTACCAGTTTGTTTTCTACCAGCTCGATCAGCTTGCGTTTGCTCATCACGCTGTAGGTCAGGTTCAGCCGTGCAAATTCTATTTGCTGCGGATGGCAGGGAACTTTTTCTGCCAGCTGATCCAGTACCCAGTCGTACAGTGGTCGATGATCTTCGAACTCCAGCGTACAGAGTGAGTGGGTAATACGTTCCAGCGCATCGGAAATGCAATGGGTGTAATCGTACATCGGGTAGATGCACCATTTGTCACCTGTGCGCTGGTGGTGGATGTGGCGGATACGATAAATGACCGGGTCGCGCAGATTGATATTGGGTGAAGCCATATTGATTTTGGCACGTAACACATGTACTCCGTCCGGGAATTCTCCTGCGCGCATACGGCGGAACAAATTGAGATTTTCCTCTGCAGAACGGTCACGATAAGGGCTGTTGGTACCTGCCTCAGTCAGGGTTCCGCGCAATCTGCGGATTTCATCAGCCGGCAGGCTGTCCACGTATGCTTTACCCTGTGTGATCAGATATTCTGCAAATTCGTATAACTGATCAAAGTAATCAGAAGCGTAATAAAGATGTTCCTTCCAGTCGAAACCCAGCCAGCGGACTGATTCGATAATGGCATCGACATATTCCTGGGCTTCTTTTTCAGGGTTTGTATCATCGAATCGCAGATGGCAGACGCCGCCATATTCAAGGGCAAGTCCAAAGTTCAGGCAAATGCTCTTTGCATGACCGATATGCAGATAACCGTTCGGTTCGGGTGGAAAACGTGTTTCCACCCGTCCATTCCATTTACCGGTACGGTTGTCTTCCTCGATGATGTGGCGGATGAAATGAGCTGGAGATGAAGGTGTATTCACAAATATTTTTCAGTTGATTTCAATGAGATGATGATCGATGTGATGGAACGGCTGGCTGTACATGAAGCGGGAGCGTGTACTTGGACAGAGGGCACTGTTACATGTGCCACAGACCTTCCACCAGATGGTTTTTCGTTGGCCCGTTAGAATGGGTTGGTCAAAGTGACTATATAATACACGTTGATCGGGCAGGCGGCAGCGACTCAAAGGTAGCCTGCTGCCCAATACAATAACAAAAAATTTTATACCAATAAAAATTACGGAAAACGTGGAATAGACATGACCCAGGAAGAGATATCCGGTATTTCCCAGGATGAAAACAACCTCATTGCAGAACGTCGTTCGAAACTGACTGCACTGCGCCAGACCGGCAATGCGTTCCCGAACGATTATCGCCGGGATAGCCTGGCTCGTATTCTGCACGAAAAGTATGACAGCTGCTCCAGAGAAGAGCTGGAAGGCAGCCAGGTAACGGTAAAAGTTGCCGGGCGCATGTTGTTCAAACGCGTGATGGGGAAGGCGAGTTTTGCAACGATTCAGGATATGAGCGGGCGGATACAGCTCTATATCTCTAATGATCATACCGGTGAAACCGCTCATGAAGCATTCAGGCATTATGATCTGGGTGACATTCTCGGGGCGGAAGGGGTTTTGTTCAAAACCAGGACGGATGAATTGTCGTTACGAGTGACACAGCTTCATCTTCTGACCAAATCTTTGCGGCCCTTACCGGAAAAATTTCACGGGCTGGCCGATCAGGAACAGAAATACCGGCGCCGGTATCTCGATCTGATTACGAATGAAGATACACGCAGGGTGTTTGCGATTCGTTCGAAGATCATTCAGGCGATCCGTGAGTTTCTCGTCGATCGGGATTATCTCGAAGTTGAAACACCGATGATGCATTCCATTCCCGGTGGTGCCACTGCGCGTCCTTTTGTAACTCATCACAATGCGCTGGATATGTCCCTGTATTTGCGCATTGCCCCGGAACTTTACCTGAAGCGGCTGGTGGTGGGCGGTATGGAAAAGGTTTTTGAAATCAACCGGAATTTCAGGAATGAAGGGATATCTACCCGCCACAACCCTGAATTTACCATGCTGGAGTTTTATGAAGCTTATCAGGATCACAATTATCTGATGGATCTGACGGAATCCATGTTGCGTGAAGTCGCGTTGAAAGTATCGGGAACGACCTGCATCGTTTATCAACAGCGCGAAATGGATCTGGCACAACCTTTCGCGAGACTGACTATCACGCAAGCTATTCTGAAACATCATCCCGAATATTCTGATGCGCAGCTCAATGATCGGGATTTTCTTACTAAAGCACTGCAGGCAAAGGGGATTACTGTAAATCCCGATAGTGGAATTGGCGGGCTGCAACTGGCTCTTTTCGATGAAACGACCGAACATCTGCTGTTTGAACCTGTATTTATCGTTGATTACCCGGCTGAGGTTTCTCCGCTGGCACGTTGTAATGATGCCAACCCGGAAATTACCGATCGTTTCGAGCTCTATATCGCCGGGCGGGAAATTGCGAACGGGTTTTCCGAGTTGAATGACCCTGAAGATCAGGCCAATCGCTTCCTTGAGCAGGCCAGAGCGAAAGAGGCCGGTGATCTGGAAGCCATGCACTATGATGCTGATTATATTCAGGCATTGGAATATGGGCTGCCGCCAACCGCAGGAGAAGGAATCGGGATCGATCGGCTGGTGATGTTGCTGACCGATTCTCCAAGTATTCGTGATGTGATTCTGTTCCCGCAGTTGCGTAAGGAAGATTGACCGGCAGGTTGAAAAACTGCTTTACCCCAATTTCCGGGGAAGCTTCAGATAGCGGGAATCAGCGCCGATATACTGCTGCATTACATCTCTGATCATTCTGGAGTCTGTATGTCTGGCTACATGGCACGCATTTTTTGTAAAAAGGCAATGCTTTTGCTATTGCTTACTGGAACAGGCATAGCCGGACATATTCCGGTTTCGGATGCCCGGCAGGTTGCAGAGGCAATCGGCGCGGATACATTCGCCGGGTATCAGGAAATCAGAGATCGAAGAAAATCCAGGCCGGCAGCCGTACTTTCTTCTACGGAAGCTGGGCAGGATAACAGTGAGTTGAAAAAACCTCCCTATCGCCGTACCAGAAGCACAGATGCGGCAGCAGCATTTACTCCACCGCAGTTGCTTGCACCAGGCCGTTGTGGAATTGTTGATCGTATCGAATTCGTGAGGCAGCCATATTATGACGATCCTGGCCGTACCGATACGTTTATTCCGGGGATGGCAGCCATACCGTATGGTCAGCATGGAGAAAAATTATTTTATGCTGATGTGGCGGTGGCCGGAAGCAGCGGATATTTTCCACCTCACAAGAATATCGTGGAGCCGGTTTATTTCAAAATCGGCTTGCTGGCGGATGATGGCCATTACCATGTCATGACGCAGCGAATCCCCCCTCAATTCCAGACAGGAGAAACTGTCAGGCTTGGTCACTCCGGTTTTCTGGAGAAAGCTGATTGTGTTATGCCTGAATCTGATCAGCACAGGCCGGGCAGGTAAGCGCCTCCAGCAAATTTTATCCCTCGTTTCAACTGGATAAGACCCGGGAGATATTTGAAAAAAGATGTAAGTCAGGCACCCGGAGTATCCAGACACAGCCTCAATTAGTTTTCCCCTGTTCTCGTTCAAATAAGTTTCCGATCATCAGGAAAAAAGTTCTGCATTTCCCGTCTGTTAGCCACATTGCTGTTCAGGCAGATCATGCCTGCGACAAATTGACGCGCGACAATTTGTCACATTCTCAACTCCGATTTTTTAGTTTAAATTTTGCGAATACTGATTTTTTATGTAATCGGAATACAAATTAAAAGCGTGAGCTATTTCCCTTTGCTTATCAGAAGGGTGACCAGTGATACGAATAATCGGAACAAGCACGTGGAATAAACAACAGGGAGTTTATATGCGTTTGCCACCGTTAGTTAATCCTGCAGAAGAACTGAGTAAGGATGAGATTTCACGTTACAGCCGCCATCTGCTGATTCCTGAAGTAGGTCTCATGGGCCAGCGTCGGCTCAAAAGCAGTAAAGTGCTGGTGATTGGAGCGGGGGGGCTGGGTTCTCCAGTGTTGTTATACCTGGCTGCTGCGGGTGTGGGTACGATCGGGATTATTGATTTTGATGTCGTCGATGAATCCAATCTGCAGCGCCAAATCATTCACGGACAATCCGATATCGGCCGGCCAAAGTCGGAAAGTGCGTGTGATGCAATTAATGAATTGAATCCGTACGTCAAGGTCAATCTTCATCGTGAACGGCTTGAGGTAGTCAATGCACATGCAGTTATATCGGGATATGACCTGATAGTCGATGGCACCGATAATTTTGCAACACGCTATCTGGTGAACGATGTCTGTGTGCTGGCTGATAAACCCTATGTGTGGGGATCCATTTTCCGGTTCGAAGGCCAGGTTTCCGTATTCTGGGAAAACGCTCCAGGTGGAAAGGGCCTGAATTATCGGGATTTATATCCTGAACCACCACCGCCTGAAATGGCGCCCTCGTGTGCCGAAGGGGGCGTGTTGGGGATTTTGTGTGCTTCCATCGGGGCAATGATGGCAACCGAGGCCATCAAGCTCATCACTGGCCTTGGTGAGACCATGCTCGGACGATTAGCTGTTTACGATGCACTGGAAATGAGTTACCGCTTCATCCCATTGCATCGTGCTCCGAATAGGACTGCGATCGATGGGGTGATCGATTACCAGAGGTTTTGCGGCGTCAATCCTGTTTCAGCCACTTACACGGATACGATTCCGGTAATCAGCGCACGTGAACTGAAAGCAATTAAAGAGAACGGCACGGATATCCAGCTTATCGACGTTCGTGGAATCGAAGAGTGGGACATCGTGCACATTGAAGGCGCAAAACATATTCCCAAGAACCGCATCATGTCAGAAGAAGTTCTAGCCGCGATGAACAAGGAGGATTTCATCGTGCTGCACTGCAAGATGGGGATGCGTTCACGTGATGTGCTGCTCGAAATGCAAAAGCAAGGCTTTACCAACGTCAAAAGCCTGGATGGCGGGATTCTCGCGTGGATTAGGGAAGTCGACCAATCGCTGCCGATCTACTAGCAACGGATCACAGGGTTAGTTTCAACCAGTCAAATCGAATTTCTCCAGGTTACAGGGAAAGCGGTAATAACGACTAACAAACTAAGCGGGAGACAAAAATTATGCTGACGATTCATACCAAGCTGATCAGTGCCATGATTACACAGTCATTAAAAGATCATCCCATTGAAACCTGCGGCATTATTGCCGGTCTTGCTGGCTCTAATCTGCCTCTACGCCTGATTCCAATGCGCAATGCCGCACAATCAGAGAATTTTTTTATGTTTGATCCCCAGCAGCAGTTGCAGGTCTGGAAAGAAATGAGTGCGCGCCATGAAGAGCCGGTTGTTATTTATCACTCCCATACCGGCAGCGAGGCATACCCGAGTCGCAGTGACGTTGAGCTGGCTGCCGAGCCGCAGGCCCATTACGTCATTATTCCAACCTGTTCTCCGCATAAGGAAGAAATCCGCAGTTTCCGCATCGTTGACCAGATGGTGATCGAAGAAAGGGTGCAGATCGTCCGGCAATACCAGCCTGAACTGGAGTTCCAGATGATGGTGGCGTGATCAACACCGTCTTTAAACCTGAAAATCTCAGTTGATCGCTCCGGATCGATGGTACGTATCGTTCAAAAAATTTTTACTTTTTTGATTACGCGTCGAATGAGAACGTTACATGCTGGATTGCACGGTTTTTCAGGGGTATGGCTACGTTACTCCTCTTGGAAGCGGTAGCTGTTCCGCATCAACGAATCTTGCCCCGCTCCCGAAAAACTGCATGTGTCGGCACGTTCAACCGAGGTTCTCAGTTTAAAAAAACAAATAAAACAGCCCCCCTCGTTACAAAACCATTTACTGAAAGGGTATCGCACTTATGTCCATCACAGTCATTATTCCAACCATATTGAGGCCGCTCACCAATCAACAGAAACACATTGATATGGAAGGCAACAGAGTTTCCGAAATCATCGATCACATGGATCAGCAATATCCCGGAATCAAGGAAAAACTCGTTGCCAATGGCAATGCCCATCGCTTCATCAATATATACGTCAACGACAACGACATCCGCTTCCAGGATGGTCTGGCAACCAGCCTGCGTGATGGCGATGTGTTGACGATTCTGCCTGCGGTAGCGGGAGGTTGAATTTATCTGTCTGGTGTTGGGCGCCAGAGTGATAATCATGATCAAATCACTGAAAAATTGTACGGTTTCGGGGCCTTTCAGAACACCCCCATCTCCTTTTGCCGCAGTGGGATTTTCCCTGAATTACCAGTCCGGCCGGCTGGGGTTGAAAGTGGCCGAGGCTGATGATTACGCTGATCAGGGGAAATTCTCTTTTGTTTTCAGGGCACCGCAGGCCAGGCTCGTTAATTGTGTCATAACCGGGTGGAGTGATTGCGATCAACCGGGCGCCATCACCGAAAGCATGATGCAGGCGGCCTGTGGTTTGATGTCGGTGCATGGGCGTTCAACCGGGGCAATTCAGCCGTTCGGACTTCAGTATGTTTCAACCGTTACGACTGCGTTGGCATTGCAAGGTGGCATGGCCGCAGCACTCGGTAATTTACGTGGCCTGGCTGTTTCAGATAGCCATATTTCCATGGCGGCTGCAGCTTTGCTCAGTACTTCGCAATACATTGCCGATGCAACGAGCACATCCTCATCGGAAAATCTGTCATTCGCTGATGCCGATCATTCACCAGCCCCTCCATTCATATCAGCGGATGGCGTCGTTTTCGAACTCGAAACCCTCAATCCGGATCCCTGGTTAAGGTTCTGGACGCAACTGGGTATCAGCAGAACGCTGGCTGGCAAGGGCTGGACCGCTTTTCTGCTGCGCTACGCAAAAGCTGTCGCACCCATCCCGGGTGAACTTACCCGTGCGGTATCGAAGCTGGGATATGCAGATATTTCCAGGCTTTGCGCGGATGCCGGTATGGCGATATGTCGTGTCCGCACGCTTGATGAAAGGATGGATGACGAACATTTCAAATCGAACTGGCTGAAAGGCCCGTGGGTATTCGATTGCATGATACCTCAGCCGGATTTGCCGTTAACATCCGCCAGTGGTTCGCTGCCACTGAGCGGACTTACCGTAATCGAATCCTGTCGGCGTATTCAGGGGCCGCTGGCCGGGCATTTGCTGGCGCTGCTCGGTGCCCGGGTGATTCGTATCGAACCGCCTGGAGGAGATCCGCTGCGCGGGATGCCACCGGTATCAGAAGGATGCTCGGTACGGTTTGATGCATTGAATCGGCTCAAGGTCATCCGTGAAATTGATATCAAATCTCCTTGCGGGCAGGAGGAAATCGCTGAAATGGCAAGACATGCCGATGTGTTCCTGCACAATTGGGCACCTGGCAAGGCGCTTGAGCTGGATCTCGATTACGCTGATCTGAGTCGTGTAAATCCTGCCCTGATTTATGCACATGCATCTGGCTGGTTTACCGATGGCGGGGAAATATCATCACGATCTCCGTCGCTGCCGGGAACAGATTTCATGGTGCAGGCGTATTCCGGCGTTGCACAGAAAATTTCCCGAACTTGCGGCACACAGGGTGGAACATTGTTCACGGCGCTGGATGTGCTCGGTGGAGTCATTGCGGCGCAAGGCATTACTGCTGCCTTGCTCAATCGTCAATTGAATTGTGCAGGGGCTAAGGTGACTTCCTCGCTGCTGGGTGCGGCAATATTGTTGTGTAGTGATGATTTTCAGAACCGGCACGATTTCTTCGACTGCGTTCCGCCCGTACAAAGTGTGCTCAATCGGGTTTTCGAGACGGGCAAGGGAAAAATTGTCATCGAATGTCTCGATGATGACACATTACTACGGCTGATGCAGACATTGGATTTGTCTGCTGGGGATAAGAGTGAATTATGGCAACGGCTGGGTAGATCCTTTCTGGGCAAGACCGCTGCAGAATGGCTGGTTGTTCTGCAGCAGGCTGCTGTACCGGCAGCCATCGTTATCGAAGATCTTAATGACTTGCATGGTGATCCCCGTCTGAAACCGTATCTTGAAATCGGTTCGTATACCAGAGTCACTTCACCCTGGAGGTTTCAATGAATCACGCCGGCATTATCGATCTGGTTCCTGCCGAGGTTCGCCAACAGTGGACAAACGATGGGATTTATCCTGATAAATCCTTATTTGACCTGTTTTGTGAGCATGCGCGGAAAAATCCTGAAAAACCGGCTGTGGTTACGCTGGACCACACCCTAACCTATCGGCAGTTGCTGCACAAAGTTACCTGTCTGGCGAATAGTTTACGGCATCTGGGGGTGGTTGCCGGCGATGTCATTGCTTATCAGCTGACTAATAGCGCACATCACTGCGCAATTGATCTGGCTGCGGCAGCATTGGGTGCCATCGTTGCACCTTTCCCGCCAGGACGCGGACGCCTTGATATTCAATCGCTATTGCAGCGATGTGATGCGCGCGTAATCGTGGTTGAACCCTTGTTCCTGCAACAGGATTTATGTGAACTGATCGAATCACTGCGGCCTGCGTTACTGTCGCTGCGGATACTGGTGGTGGATGGTGTGGCACGAACAGGCTGGCACACGCTGAACGATTTATTTCAATCCCGGCCGATTGCTACCGAAGAACTGCCTGATGTCGATCCTGATTCACCCGCACGTTTCCTGATTTCTTCCGGAACTGAAGCAGATCCCAAATGGATTGCTTATTCCCATAATGCACTGGCGGGCGGGCGTGGACGTTTCTTGCAGCATATTCACATGCGGGACAAAGATTTCCGTGCACTTTATCTGGTGCCGCTGGGAACGGCTTTCGGCTCGTCAGCGACATTCGGTGTGCTGTCCTGGCTGGGGGGAACTCTGATTGTGTTGCCGCGGTTTGATGTTGTGGCAACGATCCGGGCGATTGGGCAACTCAGACCAACGCATATTTTTGGTGTTCCGACCATGTTTCAGCGCATTGCAGCTGATCCGGCCCTGGCGCAGACCGATATTTCCAGCCTGGTTGCAATCGTCAGTGGCGGTGCAAAAATCGATGAAACCTCGATCCTGCGTTGCTGTGACGCATTCGGGTGCAGTTTCATCAATCTGTATGGTTCAGCTGATGGCGTGAATTGCCATACGATGCTGGACGATAATATGACTACCGTTCTGCATACAACCGGCCGTCCTAATCCCGAGGTATGCTCGATCAGAATTGTCGATGACTGGAAGAACGAACTGGCGCAGGGCCAAACTGGTGAAATTGCCGCGCGCGGCCCCATCACGCCCATGCAATATGTCAATAATCCCGAGCTGGATGCGCTGTACCGCGATGCCGAGGGTTGGGTGTATACCGGAGATCTCGGATTTATCGATGAACAGGGTAATCTGGTACTGACCGGCAGGAAAAAGGAAATCATCATTCGTGGTGGTATCAACATCAGCCCGGCGCAGATTGAAGGCATTGCCGCCTCTCATCCCGCTGTCGTCAGCGCAGCCTGCATCCCGGTAGAGGATGAAGATCTGGGACACCGTGTCTGCCTGTGCCTGGTGATGAGCGAAGGTGCCGAGCGACCATCGCTGGCGCAATTTACCCGTTTTCTGCTCGATCGCGGTCTGGAGCAAAACAAACTGCCTGAGTATCTGCGCTATTTGAGACAACTGCCGCTCAATCCGGCAGGAAAAGTCGATAAAAAGCAGTTGATTGCCGAACTGGAAAATACGCAATTCAAGAGTAATGCCGCGGTGGTTAGTAGAGTGGATTTTTCAGCAAGGATGCATTGATGTTACCGGCATTCAGCAGGGCTGGTCACAGAGAAACAGCCAGGGCATTGGCGCAGAAAGTCAGGGAATTTGTCGACGAGATCATCATTCCGAACGAGCCGCAACTCTCCCGGCCGGGTGCACAGGCGTTGCAGTTGCAATCCGATCTGGCACTTGAAGCCAGACAGGCCGGTTTGTACGGTTTGTTCTATCCGCTATCGCATGGTGGAAAAATTGCCTCTTTGGAAGATTATTTGCTGGTTGCGGAACAGGAGGGACGTACAGAATTTTCCCAGGCGATCTTTGCCAGTCATACCGCCCTTGATGCGCATATGTTGTCGCGATTCGGAAACGCAATCATCCGGCAGCAGTTTCTGCAACCGATGGCAAACGGGGAGGCATTACCCTGCTATGGCATGACCGAGCCTGGCCAGAGCGGTTCGATTCCAGGGCTGATCACGACCACAGCGCATCTGTCCAATGGCCGCTGGCATATCAATGGCAGGAAATGGTTTATTTCCAATGCGGATCGTGCCACGTTCATGACAGTCCTCGCGCGGACAGCCGGCAAAGAAACGGTCCTCGATCATGCCTTGTCGATGATCATAGTACCTGCCGACACGCCGGGTTTCAGAGTCGAGCGCCAATTGATGATGATGGGACATGCCTGCGGCCAGGGAGAAGTTTCTCTGACTGATGTGCAAGTTCCCGAACATTATTTGATAGGGACGTGCGGCGGTGGTCTGGAGCTGATGAACAAACGGCTTGGCCTTGGCCGGTTGCTGCGCGCGATGAACTGGATTGGCCTTGCCCGGCGGTGTATGGATTTGATGGGCGAGCGTGTTCATTCAACTCGGGGAAAACTCGGGCTTCTGGTAGAAAAACAGCTTGTACGCCAGCATTTCTTCAACACCTATCAGGCGATTGCCGGTGCACGCGAGCTTGTTCGCATCGCTGCGCACGGCGTTGATGCCCAGTGCCCTGATGAAATTGCGATCAACGTTGCCAAAATGGCCGCTTCAAGGGCTTTATGCATTGCTTCTGATAGTGCAATGCAGCTGTATGGTGCAGAAGGGCTGAGTGACTTGACACCGCTTTACGGTATTCATCGCATTGCACGGACTTCCCGCATTCTGGATGGCAATGATGAATCACTGATCAGCTCGGTGGGGCGCCGCTTGATCAGTCATTATGAACATCACACGGTTTATCCGTTTGATTGAGTTCTGATCTTTCACGAAATCGAACACTCTCCAGAGGATATTTCATGTCGGTCGATTACAGGCAATTACCGCGATCCACGCTGGCCGATGTTTTGTTGCAAGCAGTCCTGGTGTTCGCCATGACACTACCGATGCTTATTTTATATGCCACCAGTACGCTGGGGCCGTTACTCAGCCGCGATCTCGATTTCGAACCGGTTGCCATCGGTTATCTGGTCATGAGCTCATTTGGTCTGGCGGCCATCCTGTCGCTTCGAGCTGGCGCAATTGTCGATTACATTGGTGTACGTACCGCATTGATCGTTCTTTTTTGTGCAGTTGCTGCCGCTTTTGCGCTGATTGCAATAACACAAGCATTTTTCAGCCTGATCATGGCAGCAGCCATTTGCGGTATTGCACAGGCACTGGCAAATCCGGCGACCAATCTGCTGATTGCGCACCAGATCCGGCCGGAACAAAGGGCATGGATAGTGGGGTTGAAACAGTCCGGTGTCCAGCTGGCTGCGCTTTTTGCCGGATTGGTATTGCCTGCCATTGCATTCCAATACGGCTGGCGTATCGCGTTTGGTGTTATCGTGCCGGTCGCTGTGCTGTTCAGCCTTGCGGCATGGCTTGTGACGCCCACACAGCACGCCAGAAAAAACAGGCAACTGATTTTTACGCGCCCGAATGTGCCGTTGTCGTGGCTGATGGCGATCCAGTTCAGTGTTGGTCTGGCCTTGTCTGCATTTGTGACATTTCTGCCGACTTTTGCCACGTTACAGGAGATGCCGCTTGCACAGGCAGGTACGCTGATCGCTGTATTCGGTATCACCGGCATGCTGTCGCGAATCATATTGACGCCGCTGGGCGATAAGTTCGGTGATGAATCCCATTTGCTGTTTACGCTGATTGCCATTGCTGCCGGTGCGATCACGCTGACGATGCAGGCTGGGCCTGGCAGCCACGGATACCTGTGGGCCGGGGCGATCGGAATGGGTATGTCTGCAGTTGCAACCAATGCGATTGCAATGAGTATGCTGATCAGAGATTCTGCATTCGGGCGGGTGACCGAAACTTCCGGCTATGTTTCTTTTGCATTCTTCTCCGGGTTTGCGCTGGGCCCACCGCTTTATGGACAGTTATTCAGTCAGACCGGCAGCGTATCGCTTGCGTGGAGTCTGTTGACCGGTGTGTTATGCCTGGCCTGCATTATGACATTGCGGTTGACCGCAGTGCGCAAGCGCCGCTCGCATGTATCGGCCTGAGTACGAAAGGCCGATAGCCCGGGTTAATCTGCACTTTGGAGAAATTCGAGGACGTGGTGAACAAACAGATCGGGTGCAGTTCGCATGGCGCTGTGCTGCTGACCGGCAATAATACCAACCCGGCAATCAGGCAAGCCTTGTTGCAGTTTTTCTGCAGTCATGAAGCGGCGCGGGTGGCTATTTCCGCCCACCAGCAAGAGTACCGGGGATTTCAGGGTCTGGAATCGTTGTGGTGTGAACTGGTAACGATCGATACCTTGCAGTTCACGCAGGATGGTGTGGGCGGCAGCAAGCCGTATCGCCCAGTTCGATCCGGCTTGCAGTGCAACCAGCTCCGGATTGGGGGTGTTCAGCAGATCACGAAAAAACAGCAGCAGCGTTTCTTCACGCGCATTTTTTTCCAGCAAAGCCTGCATGCGAGCTTCAAATGTTACCGACCAGTCGCTGCCAGCCAATGAAATGGCCGGTTCATATAAAACAACTTTGTTGATGTTTGCAGTCAGAAGTGAAGCTTCCAGCGCGCAAAGCCCGCCAAAAGAATGACCGAGCAGGTTGACGCTGCTGCCGATGGCATCGATGACGGCGGCGATATCTTCGCTTTCATGCTCCAGCGAATAGTTGGCAGCATCTCCGCTGTGACCACGACCGCGCCGGTCGAGGGTCCACACGGTGTGATGCTGTTGCAGACCGGCAAGTACCGATTCCCAGGTGGAGTGGTCACCGGTGGTGCCATGTACCAGCAGCAGGGGTGGCCCGCTGCCTTGCCGCCAGCAGGCAATGGGCGTGCCATCCCGGGATGTAATACGTTCCATCATGATGCGTATTTTGAAATTGAGAAGTCAGTTATACCAAAAATGATTTGAGCAGGCTCATGTTATTAAACCGGGTGATTTTCCAGAAGCAGTCAGACCGTTTGCTGTTTAACGCATCGTTGTCGAATACCGTTCTGAGAATCCTGTTTTTTTACTGTTTTCCGGCGGTAAGTTTATTCGTGAGCAGTATTGCTGCTACTCGTGCCGGGCAGCCGCCGGGACAGATAAATCAGTATCTGCGTATCAATGGCGAATTTCTTGGCAGTTATGAAAACTGGAATTACTTTCGTCCGGCATCAGCAGTCAACAACAGCTACGATTTATGGGTGGTGCGTTCCCGGTTGGGTTTGACATTCTCCAGCGATTATGCGGATGGCTTTGTGCAGGGCCAATACAGTGGCCTCTACGGACTGCCGGATGATGCGGCTCTACCCTCGGGAGGTGCATTGGGGCTGGGTGCAGGTTACTTTCTGGCGAATCGTACTACTGGTGCGAGTAATGTTTTCCTGAAACAGGGTTATCTGAATTTCAAGTTCAATAAACTGGGGCTACCGGGGGCTGCTGTAAAAATTGGCCGTTTTGAACTGGCCGACGGGATGGAATACCGCTCGGGTGTCGAGAAATTCGATGCACTTAAAAAAAAGCGGATTGCGGAACGGCTGGTTGGCGGATTCAACGCAATTTATGTCGGGCGTGCTTTCGACGGATTTTCGGTGGTGTATGACGGGCTGGGATTCAATGCCACGGTCAGTGGGGTACATCCAGTGCAGGGCAATCTTACCGTTCAGGGTCAGAAGCAAATCAGCGATATCAGCATATTGTATGCGGCGTTGACCAGCAAAAAAGATGCTGTACTACCGGGAACCGAAGGCCGTCTGTATTACCTGAATTACGATGATCAACGTGTATCGCAGGTGACCGATAATCGCCCTCTGTCAGCAAGGCCACAGTTGAGCGATGAAAAACTGAATATTCATACCATCGGTGCCCATCTGTTGTCGCTGCAGCCGTTGGGTTCCGGCAGTTTTGATGCTTTATTGATGGGAGCATACCAGTTTGGCAGCTGGACCAATTTATCGCATCGGGCCTGGGCTTTCGATGCAGAAGTGGGTTATCAATGGCACAAGCTGCCATTTAAGCCCTGGGTACGCGCTGTGTATTACCGCAGTTCCGGTGATGGTAATGCGCATGACGGCCGACATCAGACATTCTTTTCGGCCGTACCCAGCGGGCGTTTGTATGCCAAATTTCCGTTTTACAATCAGATGAATATTCAGGATATCTTTTTTGAATTCATCGCCTTCCCCACCGGGAAAACACAGATCAACGTCAACCTGCATCAGTTATCTCTGGCTAACGTGAACGATCTGCTTTATACCGGGCTTGGTGCATCGCTTAAGTCAGGTGCCTTTGGTTATTCCGGCAGTGCCACACATGGGCACAGGGAGATAGGGCAACTGATCGATGTTACCCTCACGCACGGTTTTAACAAATATCTCACGTCACAACTTTATTTTGCGCATGCCTTTGGTGGCAGTGCGATGAAAAGTATTTACCCGAGTAAAAGTGATGCCAGCATTTTTCTGGTCAATTTCAATCTGGTTTTCTGAGGAAGCAATGACATCCCCAGTACTTATTGTGGAAGATCGGCTTTTAAGCACCGATGAAATCGTGAATACGCTGGAGCAGATGTTTCGCCGCATGGAAATGATGGATGTGCTTTGCGGGCAGAATTTCCCGCTTTATTCTTCCGGGGAAAACAGCGATTGGTCTGTTTCTCCAGGAGGATCCTGGATGGGCGGTTTCTGGGCGGCATGCTGGTGGTTGCGGGCAAAGATGACTGGATCGGCCGGAGATCGGCAAAAGGCTGGCGAGATTAGCCAGCAGCTGTTCCGGAAACTAACTGCAGACTCCGGATATCGCAGCCTGATTTTCTGGTACGGTGCTGCGCTTGGAGAAATCTGGCTACAGGATGCACCGGCGCGCGAGTTGACTCACTCATCCATTGCTGCGCTGGCGAACAGCTTTAATCCCCGGTTGAATTGCATCCCTTTAGGTACGGCGATGGGAGGATCGGCCACGGGAAGCTGCTTGATTTCCGTGGATAACTTTGCTTCCCTGATTCAACTGCTTTGCTTCAGCCGGGAAAAACAGCATCACCGCATTGCACAGTGCCATGCGGAAATGCTGCTGACTGCATGCCGGGGAGACAAAGGAGCATTTCATGCAGAAGCCAGTTTCGATGGCCATGAATTTCAGGTGAAAGATCGGGCGGGAGTCTGGTCACGCGGCCAGGCCTGGGTCATGCTGGGGTTAAGCAGAGCAGCGGCCCAATGGGGAGAGCCTTATTTGAGTCAGGCCAGGGCTGCCTGTACGTATTGGCGTGATGTGCATAAGGGGGATTTGCCGCGCAATCGTCTAGATCAGGCAGAAGATGTCAAAGATCCTTCCGCAGTGGTGATTGCATCACTTGCGATGTTATCTCTGGCACGTTTACTGCCTGATGAAACCTTCTGGTGCAAATATGCGCACCAGCAGATCAGTACCGTTCTCCACAGCCCTTATTTCACTGTGATCGATCCGGATTCAGCCTCCGGATCAATCGGACTGTTCCAGGGGTGTTGTTATCGCACCCGGCAAAATCAGGAGGAGATAGTTGAATCAGTATGGGGAAATTTTTTTCTGGTGGCTGCGCTTGCGGTACTGGCGGGCCTTATTGACCCCTATGACTGTTGAAAAATACTTGTTATCAACCAAGGATAGAAAATGAGGACACAAAACTTTACTGATACTCTTTCTAATTGCATGCGGCATATGTGCTGTTTCTGTGTCGCGGTGATAACGGGACTGTGTTTCTCTGCGCAGGTTTATGCGCAGGAAGCTGGAAAAACCGGACCTTCGTCTTTATTGCTGCATGCTGCGCGGGTTTTTGACGGAAACGAAATGCGCAGTGGTCTATCGGTACTGGTGAAAGACGGGAAAATTGCAAGAATAGCACCCCGTAACACGTTTGAGGCGGGTGACGCATTGGCTGATATCGATCTGGGTGAGGCGACCTTGTTGCCGGGGTTTATTGAATTACATGCCCATTTGGCCTTCCAGAAAGTACCGGCAGATATCGTGCTGAGGCATGGGGTGACTACCCTGCGGGATGTGGGTGGGCCTGTTCATCCGCCTTATGGGGGAGATGGCAGTTTGCGTGTGCTCACTTCGGGACAGATCATCACTGCGCCGCATGGATACCCGATCGTTACCATGGGTGCCAAGGATTTGGCGATTCCTGTTGCCAGTGAAGCAGAAGCGCGGGAAGCCGTGCGCCATCTGGTCGGTGAGGGTGCAGTGATCATCAAGATTGCGCTCGAACCCGGCAGCGAAGCAGGTGCCCCCTGGTCTTCACACCATGATCATGCGCACCACGATGCTGCGCATACCGCACCAGCCGGTGCTCACCATCATGCCCATGTTGCTCCACATGACCAGTCGGCATGGCCCATGTTGCCGGAGCCCATTGTCAAGGCTGTTGTCGATGAAGCACACCGGCATCAGCGCAAGGTATCGGCCCATGTGGCGGAGCCATCGGGTGTACAGGTAGCGTTGAATGCGGGGGTCGATGAATGGGCGCACATGCCTTGTAACCCGATTCCTGAGCCGTTGCTGAAACAGGCCAGAGCACAGAATGTCACGATCATCGGTACGCTCGATACACTCTCGAAATGCAGCGGGATTGCACACAATACAATGGTCTGGACAGAACTTGGCGGTGAATTACTGTACGGTACGGAAATTGCCCATCCCGATATTCCTTGGGGGATCGATGCGCAAGAGCTGATGTATCTGATGCACTTGGGGAAGATGAAACTATTGGATGCATTAGGGGCTGCAACAGCCAAAGCTGGCCGATATCTGGGTATTCCTATGCTGGGGACGATACAACCCGGTGCTCCGGCTGATCTGATCGCAATTCGCGGCAACCCCGAGCAGCAGCTGAAGCGGCTGGAGTATCCTGATCTTGTGATTTCCGGTGGACACATCGTCGTCAATCATTTCAGCCCATTGCCGTAACATACCTTCGGATGTGTGCGTGACTCGTCACCCGTACTCTGTCTGATGGAGGAAGGTCGCCTCCTGATGATGCAGGCAGCAACGGGTGATAGTCTGCGGACGGGGTATTTAGCTTGCTGCCTGGGTTGATTGCCTGATGGTCTGCTCCAGCCAGATCTCAAGTCCCTGTGCATTGAGCTTGATGTCGGTCTGCAATAGTGAGAGGGCGGTATCCCGGGTGAGGGTACACCGATGGGCAGTAAGTCGCTCCAGGAGCAGATCCTGTAGCGCTTTTGTGATGATGGGTTGCCGGTCCTGAATTTTTGCAGCCTGCTGTACGATGCTGACGAAAGCATCGATGAGTGCATGCATCTGCGATGCATGGTACGAAAGATTGCGAATGCGCCCGTAATGTGTGAGAAATGCCTGCTCGGGGTGCAATGCCATGAGCCGGTCGATGGAGGCATGAGCAGCTTCAGGGTCGAACTGCACGGGTGACGTTGTCGGAAAAACGAATTCCAGCCCGTCCACATCGAATTCACGATAGGAGACGCCAAAAGTATCACCAGTAAAGATGGATTTGCTGCGTGCATCGTGTATGCAGTAGTGATGTCGTGCATGCCCCGGTGTATCCAGTAGCCGCAGTGGCCTGCCGTTCAGTTCGACAAGTGTATTATCGGGCGCTTCGATGATACGTTCAGCCGCAATTGGATGAATCTCACCATAGATACGCCGGAACTCGGATTCACCATACACGGCCATGACACCGGCGATCAGCTTGACAGGGTTGGCCATATGTGGCGCTCCGCGTGGATGTACCACCAGCCTGGCATTGGGCAGCCATTTCATGAATTCGCTGGCGCCACCAGCGTGATCGAGATGGATATGGGTAAGAAAAATATAGTCGATCTGTTCGGGAGCGATCTGTTTGTGTGCCAGTGCTGCCATGGTGCCCGGAACCGAGAAACGGGTACCGGTATCTACCAGAGCAGCTTTATCTCCTTCCATGATCAGGTGAATGGCTGCACGCCCGGGGCGGTGGTAGCGGGCATCGATGACGCTGATCCCGTTCGGGTAGTCGATGATGGCAGGAAGTTGTTCCATGAGCTGGCAGGTTCCGGTCATACCGTCTGGCTGAGTTGTTCGAGGATCACCGGATTTTCCAGTGTTGAGACATCTTGAGTAATGGTCTCACCTCTTGCCAGGGCGCGCAGGAGGCGTCGCATAATTTTGCCGGAACGCGTTTTGGGCAGGTTTTCACCAAACCGGATTTCTTCGGGGCGAGCAATTGCACCAATCTCGCTGGCAACCCATTCACGTAAAGTTGCGGCAATTTCAGCAGCTCGTTGGTCATCAGGCAGTCTTTCTCTCAGTGTGACAAAGGCCACGACCACTTCTCCCTTGATTTCGTGCGGCTTCCCTACAACAGCTGCTTCGGTAACCAGAGGGTGCGCCACCAGTGCGGATTCGATTTCCATGGTACCCAGACGATGGCCGGAGACATTCAGAACGTCATCAACCCGTCCCATGATCCAGAAGTAGCCATCCTGATCCCGATGCGCCGAATCGCCGGCAAGATAATAACGACCACCGGCAATATCTGTTGGAAAGTAAGTTTTTCTGAATCGTTCAGGATCATTCCACAAGGTGCGTAACATCGAAGGGAAGGGGCGCTTGATCACCAGAAATCCACCTTTCCCCTGTTCCACCGGGTGGCCGGTTTCATCTACCACTGCGGCATCGATACCGGGTAACGGGAGAGTGCAGGAACCGGGTTTGGTCGATATGGCACCGGGAGCAGGAGCGATCATGTGACAACCGGTTTCGGTTTGCCACCAGGTATCGACTACCGGGCAGCGTGACTGGCCGACGACCGTGTAATACCACATCCATGCTTCCGGGTTGATCGGTTCACCTACTGATCCAAGCAGGCGCAATGAAGAAAGATCATATTTTGCGGGCAGATCGGATCCCAGTTTGATCAGTGAGCGGATGGCAGTGGGGGCAGTATAAAAAGTCGTGATCCTGTGTTTCTGGATGATTTCCCAGAATCGCCCGGCATGCGGATGAGTCGGAGTTCCTTCAAAAATCACCTGAGTTGCACCGATGGCAAGCGGGCCATAGGCGACATAGCTGTGTCCGGTAACCCAACCTACGTCTGCAGTACACCAGAATACATCGTTTGCATGATAGTCGAATACCCACTGCATGCTGGTCACTGCCCCGAGCAGATAACCGGCGGAGGAATGCTGCACGCCTTTCGGTTTCCCGGTAGAGCCCGAGGTATACAGTGTAAACAGAGGGTGTTCAGCATTGATCCATGCTGGCTCGCATTCATTCGGCTGTCCGGCAATGAGATCATGCCACCAGTGGTCTCGTTCCGGCTGCCAGGTAATCCCGGTACCAGTGTGCCGGAAAACGATGACGCTGTGGACCGTGGCTGTGTCACCCATTGCTAGTGCTTCATCTACGGTTGCTTTCAGTGGATGGTACCTGCCTCCGCGGGTCTGTTCATCTGCAGTGATTACAGCGGATGCACCGGCATCGATGATGCGCTCGTATACACTTTTCGCTGAAAAACCGCCGAACACTACCGAATGGATGGCACCAATGCGTGCACATGCCTGCATTGCAACTACAGCTTCAATCCGCATGGGCATATAGATGACGACACGGTCGCCTTGGTGGATTCCAAGTGATTTCAGTCCATTGGCAAAATGACAGACCTGGCGGTGTAACTCACGGTAACTGCAGTGATTCACTTCTCCTTCATCAGATTCAAAAATAATGGCAGTTTTGTCAGCCTGGGTTGCCAGGTGTCGATCCAGACAATTCCACGAGATATTCAGTTCGCCATCGTCGAACCATTTGTAAAAAGGGGGATTGGTGTCATTGAGAACCCGTGTGAAAGGTTTGTGCCAAGTAATGTACTGTTTTGCAAGTTTTGCCCAGAAGCCGGTATAGTCATGCTCGGCTTCCTGGCGCAGGGCGTCGTAGGCTTCCATTCCGGACAGATTGGCGTTTCTGACAAACTCACTGGCAGGAGGAAATACCCGGTTTTCATGCAAAATTGATTCGATCGTGGCCATGCTGTTCCCGTTCGGCTGGATTAGTGCTTTAGTTGATTCACAATTGTATCATTCAGCAAAAGAAACCAGCGATGCAAACACCGATTTGAAGGTTAACTGTACGGAATCAAAGCAGTTTGTACTTGATTCAACGTGTGTAATCTCCTTGGTAAAGCGGGTTGATCGGAGAGCAGCCGGCAAGGCCGTATTATCGATTTTTGCATTAAGCACGAAATGAAAGTAAAATCGCGCGGTTCGAAATATTGATGGGCAGCTATAAATTTAACGGAGAACTAGAGAAATATGGCAAATACGGCACAAGCTAAAAAGCGGGTGAGACAAACCGCCAAACAGCGGGAGCGGAACTTTGGACTGCGATCCAAGCTGCGCACCGCGATTAAGGGTGTCCGAAAAGCAGTAGCGGCGGGTGACAAGAATGTAGCAGAAGCCGTGTTTAGAAAAGCGGTGAGTGTTATCGACTCAATCGCAAGCAAAGGGATAATTCACAAAAATAAGGCATCGAGGCATAAAAGCCGTCTTTCCGGTGCAGTTAAAGCAATGGGTTGATTCTGACCCGCATATTTACGGAGGAGAGAGATGAGAATAGGGGAGTGGATGAGGGG